>Ga0208497_1000009_pt1 | contig 119604 bp, 109 predicted proteins | sample CryBogCBE25Aug07_FD_184555 | JGI IMG/M metagenome (GOLD analysis project Ga0208497, IMG submission 184555) | Freshwater microbial communities from Crystal Bog, Wisconsin, USA - CBE25Aug07 (SPAdes) | ecosystem: Environmental > Aquatic > Freshwater > Lake | place: Crystal Bog, Wisconsin, USA...
TGGACCGCCAGGCGGCCGGAGATGCTACAGCCTGTGCCATAGTCAAGTATAGTAACCCTACGGATCCCTATTGTAATACCATTGATCAAGTAACGGTTGTTGCTGTTCCGGACGACGAGTTTTACGCTAATAGATCTCCTGGTGCGATGCATCCAGCAGATGAGGCTCGATTATGAACGCTGAAGAAATCGCACTAGAGTTTGAACAATATCTCAAAGAGATAGAAGCTCAGCCCTGGGGTAATCACGAAATCTATTTAAGTGAAGCAATCGTTATGCTACGCCAGCTACAAAAGGAACGAGACCTGCTGTTCTCAGCACACTCGCACGAAATGGTTCGAGCGGATGAATTACAAATTGAATGTGATAGATTATATCGTATTATTGAATTAAATGGAAAATTAGCGTGAACGAGAAGATTAAACAACTTGCTCTCGATGCTGGCATAGGATTTGTCTTATGGGATGATAGTGGCAGAGAAATGATAGACAATTATACTCCTGAAGAAGACTTGGAAAAGTTCGCCGAGTTATTGTTTAATGAAATTGCCAATACGACTGTAATTAGCGACGGCATGTTTATTGGAAACGAACGGCGCCTATCTGTGGAACTGCGGTTAGGTGATATGGTTAAGAAAATTTCAGTTTTCGGAGTTGAAGAATGAATGATAAGATTAAAGAACTTGCCGAACAATCATATGAAGCGGCTACAATAACAACGATTGATCCATTTACACAGGAAGTTGTCGTTGATTATATTGATGGTACCAAGCTAATCTTTAATAAAGAAAAGTTCGCTGAGTTGCTGGAGAAAGAGTTTGAAGCCAAATACTTTAGCGCAGGCTACATCCAGGGTCGTAGCGATGGAACAATTGAAACTGTTCAGGAATGTATCAGTATTTGTAATCGAGCTATTCTACAGAATCAAGATACATTGTCTAAACTTAATGAAGATGAGTTAGCTGAAAAAATGATCATACACGGATCAATCAACCAAGCTCAAAAGTTAGGTAAAGGGATTAAACAACATTTCGGAGTTGAAGAATGAACGAGAATATTAAACTACTTGCTAAACAAGCTGGCATTATTGGACAATCTGAAGGTTCTGTTGCTCCACCTTTAGAAAAGTTTGCCGAGTTAATTGTGCGTGAATGTGCCAAACTCAATAAACATCACTCCTATGAACTGATGGGTGTTATTACCGATGTTGAAGAAGGTGATGGATTCGATGATGTGTGCCTAAACACCGTTAAACGAGTTGCCGAATATCTGGCTAAAGATTTAAAAGAACATTTTGGAGTTGAAGAATGACATTTACTGTAAGCGAAAGCCCTTGGGTTACCTTACGTAAGGGCGATCCGAGTTTCCAACTGCAAGGGCCTTACACCTTGGCCAACCGTGCCGGTATTGAAATTAGTCAAAGTTGCCCAGATAGTATGAAACAACAATTACAAGCGGCTATGTTTAATGGTTGGATTAAACCTGTAGCTGTTGTACCGAAGGACGATCCAACTTTACTATGGGAGACTTTAAAGTGTTAGAATGTTTAATTATGGGCGACAGTATTGCTGTAGGAACACAGATGTTTGATCGTGAGTGTGCTGTAATTGCCAAAGGCGGAATTAATAGCTATCAATGGGTTAATCAGAACATCGGTAAGGCTCCATATCAGGCCAAGACTGTTATCATTAGCCTAGGCTCAAACGATCACAAATATGTAAAGACCGAAGAAGAATTGCAAACAATTCGTCGACTAACAAAGGCAGATCGTGTATACTGGATACTACCAGCAATTAAACCTAACATACAAGAGATTGTACGCAAAGTAGCCGGTGAGTATGGTGATGTTGTTTTACCTATTAAAAGTTTACAACCAGATGGTATTCACCCAAGTTGGGAAGGATACAAACAAATTGTTAAGGAAACAAAATGAACTCGTTTATGAATTGGTATGAACGTAATTACACACAAATTACCTGGTTTATTATAGGCTGGATGGCCTTGTGTACATTAACCGACTTTGGTAAAGGTGATTGGTCTGGTGTTGCTTTCGACATCGCCCTTGTTGCATTAAATTATTTTTTATACAAACGGAGCTAAAATGAGCAATACAAAAGTCGATGAAAAAGATCTACCGCAAGTTGAGATCAAATATATCAATGCCCCTGCTACATTAGAAGAGGCAATTGAACGTTTAATGCTAGCCGAAATGCGCCTAGAAGATCTATCACGTGCTACAGAAATTGCTATGATTACTCGTCAAATGGACATGGTAGAATCGTTTAAAGCCAGTGCAGATGAATACTTGCTTACTAAGATCACTATCGATCAGCCCACAGCCGAAGACTTTAAGTTGACTATTTTGACTGACGAAAAAGAAGAAGATGCTAAAGCACAATGAAGTAAATCCTTTAGCTGTATTTGGAATGCGGAAGATGGAACATTGTCCTCCGCATTTTACTGTGGTTAAATTTGATTTAGTAAACTCTGAAAAATCAATTACCGATTGGATATGGGAAAATTTAGATGGTCGCTTTTACTACGGCGACGAGTATGATAACGGAACCGGTAATACTATTGCTATGCAAAAAATGGTAGCCTTTGAAATCGCTGGAGAAGCTAGTATGTTTGCCCTAATTTTGGATCAAATAAACAAACGGGAATTTTGGTAAGAAAAAAAATTTTCCACTCTGACATACGGTCGTAAATATATGCATAGTTTATTACGGAGATACTATGTCAGATCAAACAACAGAAACAACAGTAGATACAACAGCACCAGCTGCTGAGCAACAAGCTACATTACAAATTAACGATATTTTGCTAGCTGCACAAGTTATTCAGTTAGCTACAACACGTGGCGCATTTCGTGCCGAAGAATTCACACAGATTGGCGGAGTTTATGATCGCTTGGTAGCATTTTTGCAATCAAGTGGTGCTATTAAACCAGCTGCCAGCGGTGAACAGTCAGCTGAAGAAACTCCAGCGGCTTAATTAAGGAAAATAAAATGATTAAACATGTCGGTAAGCACAATAGTAAAAAGATTGTATTACTATGGCGCAAAGTCCCTAACGAGGATCATATGGCTCTAGTACTTTACAGTGACACTCTACCAAGATTAATTCACGATGAAGTTATGCGAGCTTTAGAAAGCGCAATTGGTCAGGCTTCAACAGATTTCAGTGATGTACTATTCCGTACAACAATGGCCGATGGTCGCAATGCTTTAGAAGTAATACACCGCGAAGGATTTATTAAGAAAGTGCCTACAAGCCAAGTATTAATCACTCCTACAGCAAAATCAAGTGTACGTTTAGATGAACTAAACAGTATCCTTGACGAAATGGAAAAAGGCCAAGAAGCTACTAAGCGTTTGTCCGATCTAGACAAAGAAGCTGGTATGGCTCCTAAGAAGAAAGTTCGTGAAGGTCGTGAAGTTGGTATGCCACCAAACAATGCTAGTTTGAGTCGTACTAACACAGACGTTGATTCTACAGCAAGTGCCGCAGCATACGTTAAAGGTATTTTAAGTGACGATGATTTAGCTGCTCAACGTGTATCACAAGCCGAAGCAATGAAGGCTCAAGCCGCACAGTTGCTTGCAGAAGCAAAGCGTCTAGAATCCGAAGCATCTAAACTTTCACCAGCGAAAAATGTCAAAACAACAAGAGCCAAAAAAGCCACGACAGCCAAAAAGCAAGCGGCTTAATTTAAACAAGAAAGACCAATGGGAGAAGTTGCTCAAAGAAGTTAGTAAAGAGCAAGTTCCCATTGGCGTGTTACTATACATTACTGTTAATCTTAAAGACGGAACTCAAGTCGATGTAGACATCAAAGAGATGTTAGAAGAAGGTGCGGATCCTGCAGTAGTAGAACAAATTATCAATGCTAAATTAGAAGCACTAGATGATATCATACAGGATGTGGACTTTCACATTAGTGTAGACAGCGTAGCAAAAGTAATACAACCCTTCACAGACAACTTACTTAAAAATTTATGATTAATGCCTTATTCGCCGTAGACCATTACGGCGGTATGGGGTTTCAAGGTTCATTGCCTTGGCCTCACAATGCCGCTGACTTGTCTAATTTCCAACGACTCACTATGGGACATGTCTTAGTAATGGGAAGTACCAGTTGGAACGATTCAAAGATTCCTAAACCTTTACACGGGCGTACAGTATACATTGCCAGTTCAAAACCAGTTAGGTATGCAGGTCGCATTAGCGGAAACATTGCTGACCGTGTGTTAGAATTAGAACAACAACACAAAGATAAAACTATATGGGTTGGTGGTGGACCAAAACTTATTGAATCGTGTATAGATATATTTGATAAAATATACTTGACACATTTCAAGGGATCATATAAAATTGATACTAAGATAGACTTAAAGTCATTCTTAACTGGCTTTACTCCTACTAGTGCCAAGGTAGCGCCAGATTTTCAATCAACATTAATTGTATATGAACCAATATTTAAACGCTCTAAAACAAGTACTTGAACAAGGCGAAGTCCGAGATGATCGTACCGGTGTAGGTACCATCAGTTTGTTCGGTATGCAACAACGCTACAACTTAGCTGATGCATTTCCAGCAGTAACTACTAAACGATTAGCATGGCGGGCTTGCGTAGGTGAGCTACTATGGATGATCGAAGGCTCGGGCGATGAACGTCGTCTAGCAGAAATTACACATGGTACTAGCGATGGTACTACAACCATTTGGACTCCTAACGCACTTGCACCATACTGGCGTCCTAAGGCCAAGTTTGAAGGCGACTTAGGTCGTGTATATGGAGTACAATGGCGTCGTTGGAGAACATATATTAAACATTCTAGCGACAGTTTTAAAAATGAATTTGGCACTTGGTTTAGTTCAACTAATAGTGTTGAAGAACGTACTGTTGATCAAATACAAGGTCTGATCAATGGTATTCGGCAAGACCCACACGGACGAAGACACATACTATCCGCATGGAACCCTGGTGAGTTAGACCAGATGGCCCTGCCACCGTGCCACGTTCTTGCTCAGTTTTATGTCGGCAAAGATAATCGATTAAGTTGTCAGATGTATCAACGCAGTTGTGATATGTTTTTAGGTGTACCCTTTAATATCGCTAGTTATAGTTTGTTAACACATCTAATAGCTCAAGTGTGCGATTTGGCGGTTGGGGAGTTTGTTCATGTTCTTGGTGACGCACACATATACCTAAATCATGTAGAGCAGGTTAAAGAACAACTACAACGTGAACCATTACCTGCCCCACAACTCCTACTAAACCCTGATGTTCAAGACATTACTAAGTTTACCATGGCGGATATTAGTTTAGAGGGTTACACAAGCCACGGAGCAATCAAAGCAGAAATGGCAGTATAATGAAGTATCTAGTAACAGGCGGGGCCGGCTTTATCGGTCATAATGTAGTACGTCAGTTAGAATCTTTAGGACACGAATGTTTTATTTTAGACAGCGTAACCGATTATGGATTTGTGCCCAAGGATGAATTAAAATATCTATACCGGGCCCGTCGTGATCGTATGCGATCAAATACGCATCACGTAGATTTACGCAATGCCGAACTTGTTGAAAATTGGTTTTTAAGTTTTAGTTTTAAAGCAGATGCTGTTATTCACTTAGCAAGTTTCCCAAGACAAAAAGTAGTTTCTGCTAATCCTGTATGGGGCGCCGAAGTAATGGGCACTGGCCTAGTACACTTATTAGAAATGACTAAACGATATCATATTCCTAAATTTGTATACGTTTCAAGTTCAATGGTCTACGGGGACTTCGATGATCAAGTAACAGAAGATTATAATTGCCGGCCACAGGGCCAATATGGCATTATGAAACTAATGGGCGAACACCTTGTTAAAGACTATACACGTCGTGGTTGCTTTGATCATGTTATTATTCGTCCTAGTGCTGTCTACGGTGAGTATGATGTGGAAGACCGAGTAGTGTCTAAGTTTATGCTTGGCGCTATGCGTGGACACGTTCTTAAAGTCAATGGAGCAAATGAAACTCTAGACTTTACCTACGTAGAAGATGCTGCACGTGGTATTGCACAAGCTACCTTAAGCGATCGTGCTGTTAATGGTACATACAATATTACTAAAAGTCATAGTATGTCATTATTAAAAGCTGCCGAACTTGCTGTTAGTATTGCTGGTCGAGGTACTATAGAATGCCGAGATAAAGATGCAGATTTTCCTAGTCGCGGAGCACTATGTATTGATCGTGCTAGAGCAGACTTTGACTTTGATCCTCAAGTTGATGTAGAAGAAGGTTTCCAGCTTTATCATAAATGGTTTACCGAAAGCACATATTGGCAACAAAAACTCAAATCCCCTTCTTCGGTATAGACCGCCAGTACAAGATTCTTCGAGAGGAAATAGTAGATGCTATTGACGAAGTTTATCTTACGGGTAAAGTTTTAGATGGCCCGCATACCGCTGCGTTCGAGCAGGCCATTGCTAAACGGTGTAATAGACAATTTGCTGTAGCTGTTAATAGCTGTACCCAAGGACTAGTATTTGCACAACAAGTTACTGTTCCTGCAGAAAGCCGAATATTAATTCCTACATTAAGTTTCGCCGCTACACTTAACTCGGTGTTGTATGCAGGACACACTCCTGTATTCTGCGATACAGATCCAAATGCTCTAATAGATTTAGAATCGATGGACATGGCTCTTACTGGCGCCGGGATTAATTGTATTATGTATGCTAACTTGTTTGGACATACAATTGACTACAATAAATTTAGATTACACACAGAATTCTTTAATGATGATATATTTGTTATCGAAGATGCTGCACAATCATTTGGCGCCAGTTATCAAGGGCAACCTAGTGGTAGCTTAGGCGACATTAGCGTATTAAGTTTTGATCCTACTAAGAACTTAAACAACTACGGATCGGGTGGTATGATATTAACCGATAGCTATCAAGCGTACGAAGATCTATTAGACTTGCGCGATAACGGAAAACGTATGGATCACCAAGGATTTGGCACTAACAGTAAAATGTCAGAAGCAGACTGTGCCGCTATGTTAGTTAAACTAGAGCACTTTGATGCGTGGCAACAACGTAGACAAAAGATTGCTGACTATTATACAGGCGAATTATCAGAATTTGTAGATATAGTTTTACCCAACGAAGGTGTTGAAAGTGCCTGGTCAAAGTTTGTTATTAGAACTGCCGATAGGTATACGCTTAACGGGTTTATGAGTCAGCAAGGAATTGAAACTCGTTATAATTACGATAAGCCACTGTTTGAATTACCAGTGGGATATGAATTTATTGATTATGCCCGAGAGCTATTTAGAGAATCAACAGCCTTTAGTAGAGAATGTTTAAGTTTACCAATTTATCCTGAACTACTTGATTCGGAAGTAGAACGTGTAGTTGAAGCTGTTATAAATTACTTGAATTAAAACGTTCTTGTAACCACGCCCAATCAAAACTTAGTTTCAACTTTTCGTAGTCTCCCCCAACTTGATTGTAGTACAAGACAGCAGCACGGGCTCCAGCTAGACAATATTCAGCAAAATTACCTTCAGCAACTTCACACCAAGTTGCTAATCTATGGCTGGTTTCTAATGTAGGTTGTGTTGCCATAAAGTGTTTAAGTTTAACTACTTCGCGGAAAGCTGTACGCCATGTCATCCAAGGACTTTGATTGAAGTGTGCTATACCCGAAAGGATAGGAACTGACTCGTGCGGTTGGCTTAGGGTAAAGTCAATGCCAGGATTATTATTTTCTAATACTAGACGTTTGTTGTAGGCAATTATGCCCTGATGTCCGTACTCTAATCCATTTACAGGATTGCGACTATTAAAAATATAGTGCTTGGGCTCTTGATAGTAATCCGGTGTCCAAAACCAATCAAACTCGTTGCCCAATACTTCTAGTTTAGCAAACACAGCCAGGAACCAGGGTGTTGCACTTTGTCTAGCAGCTTCTTGATAAGCGGCCGTACGCCCATTAACACCACGTACCCATTTTGCGGTTGTATTACTCTGATAGCACAAATGACTGTACCACTTTTCCTCGTCAGGTTCTCCGTTACTGATGTATATAATGTCCAGCTCAGGAAATACTTTCTCTCCGTAGTATTCATTAACACGGAAAACCGAGTCCTCAAGGTGCGGATAATCGTAGATTTGCGTCTTCAAATCAGCCTTAATATCTCGCGGTACTATACAGGTAGCCCCAGAGTCACTACAACGCAAAACAACACGGTCTTTCTTAGTCCATAAGCAAGGTGTATCATTTAGAGTTATATCTTTTTGGTTAGTAAAGAACGCATAGGGAGTTTTGAATTCGTAACTTTTGATTTCTTCTACTAGGTTATCCGATTCATAATAATGTTTAGGCATTGGAAAACGTTCTACCGATTGATCGTCACAATAGTTAATAACATTAAACCAATCAAGTAATTCTAGTTCAATCATTTGTTGTGCAAAACTAGGCACGTGTATATAAAAAGTATCGCCACGTGCTTGTGTACCAGTAGGAAAACAATGTATCATTTCCCGCTGATGTTCATCTGGGTGCCAGGTAAAATCAAATTGTGTGTAGTCGCATACGCTACTAATAATCCATATGTATTCTGTTGTAGCTAAATTTATAATACGTTTGAATACGTTTAAATGATTATCTACGTAGCGTGTCTTTACTATGTCTGGGTGTATAAGTTTTAACAAGTCATATTGGTGACGTGCAATGCCGCCGTTTAAAAAATCCATGTAAAAGATCTGTGTAGCGTTAGCACGTATCTTTTGACTGGCCATATACTTAATACCAGCAGATCCTCTATAACGTGGTCCACCATCAGGTTGCCATTGACTAGGAAAACGATATTCGTAAGCAGGCTCTGTTTCATCCGGGTGCCAGGAATAATCAAAGTCACTGTCGTCTATGTTATCAGGAATTTCCCACAGATCTCGATTGGGTAATCTACGTACACGTTGATTGGTTTGAAAATGCCATTCGCGATTTTTTACTGTATCGGTATTAGCAAAGTAAACACCGCCAGTGCGTTGGTGTTGGCTAGGAAAAGTATGTAGCTGATGATTTTCCCAAGGTGCTGGGCGCCATTCAAAATCAAAGTTTGAGTAATCGTTGCCACCATAAATATACCAGTAATAGCCAGTACGGCACAACTCAGCTGCATGTTCTAAACTGTCAGCAGGTTGCTCAAATTCAAATAAGTTTGGTTTACTACCAAAGTAAAAAACATCATACATGTATAATTTAGCCCAGCATTACGAAAATATATATACCTTCTTAAAAACTATTATAACAGATCCGAGGGTTGCTTATCTACATCCTTTTGGATCAACTCAACCAGAAAACGTAGAAATAATTCGGGACGATGCGTTTGAAGTCGGTCCACACGATCCTACTAGAGCACAACGCGGACCGTTATTCATATTCTACGACCAAGAACCACTTAACTACGTTTACAATCGAGATCTATTTCAATACATCAAAGACAATACTCAAGGTCCGTATGTATTAGTTAATACCGAACATACTAGCGCCGAAAAAGATCGTATATGCGACGAATTTGCGTTTGCACATCTTGACTATTTCTTTCACATCTTTGCTGCCGCTGATTGGTATCGTGGCCACGAATACATTCCTAATTTAGTTGAACCCGGTCAGCGTCAATTAAAGAAAACCTATATTACATTTAATCGACTTACTAGTGGCGAACGTATATACCGTAGTTTGTTTATTAACGAATTATATAAAGCCAATCTACTAGACTCTGGATATGTTAGTTACAGCAAAACATGTCCGGGTGGTGGCTCATACGACAAAAATCTACGTGCCGGTATTGCCAATCAACGCATTAGTCCTGTGTTAGTAAAAGAGGCTATTACTAATATTAGTCAATTGCCCGAGCTACGTATAGACTTTAAGGACCAGGATTATATTCCTAATTCAAGCATGGTACTTAATCCTATTCCCGAGCTTATGGAAAGTTTTATCTTTGTTGTTACAGAAACCTGCTACTGGCAACAAAAAACACACCTAACAGAAAAAATATTTAAACCTATTGTATTACGTATGCCGTTTCTCTTAGTAGGTTGCCCAAACAATCTTGAATACTTGCGTAGTTACGGATTTAAAACATTTGGTGATTATTGGGATGAGAGCTATGATTCAGAACTAGATCCTATTCGCCGTATGCAAATGGTAACACAGATACTCAAAGATATTAACAAATTACCAGTTAACGAACAACAAGATATGTTACGCAGTATGTCACATATACTAGAACATAATTATAACTTGTTTAATGATCCTAAATTTGTCATGCAAGAATGGAATCATTTAAAACAAGAATTAATCAACATGTCTAAACTATACGAATTCAAACCACCGTTTACTTATGATATGCGTTTGGGACAAGCTATCCCTATCGACCCCACGTAATACGAGTCCATGCACGTTCATGCAAGTAGTACAAGAACATTTTAGTAAACACTTCTACTCCACCAATTGCAACTGCTAGTTTAATTTGTCCAGTAATAATCCAACTTAAAATAAATGTATCTAGCGTTCCAAGTGTGCGCCAACTGATTGCCTTAACAATGCTACGCAAATTACTGTCGCTTGGCAGTTTAATTAAGTCTGCGGCAATAGCTTTAACCCATTTATCAGACCAATCAGTTACATGGTATGTAGCATCGGTAGGTTTAACAAACATCTTGTTTGTATCAGCAAAACGACCGGCTTCAATTGTATCCATCCAAATAACAATGTCTGCCGCAAATATATTGCGTAATTCATCTGTGGGACATACAAAATCACAAATAGCATAATCACTACCAGAGTTATCTGCTAGTTCACGCATACGTTCTACTTGACGTGTACGACCTTCTGGACTAAAATCCCAATCGTTAAACTGTTCACGTACTGTGTCCGCATTGAACCATGCGACTGTATGCTTTAACATTAACTTCTTAACTAGCTCTTGGCTAAGGGTAGTTTTACCAGAGCCCGGTAGTCCCATTACTAATATGCGTTTTGTCATTTGAGTCCCATTGACTTTCTAATGTCGGTTGCTGAGATTGCGTGGGTGTCCTCGTCGAAGACTTCGTTTTCAATTTTATAACCAACATTACGACCATAAGTGATATTTGTAATGTTAGGAACGAATAAAATGCAATACTGTCCATCATACTTCTCCTTTAAGTCTGCGTGTATAAAGTTTTCTACTTCTTCCTTTTTAAAAGGATTACTGTCATTCCAACCTTCGCAGTCGCGAATCATAATACATACTTGCCCTGTTTTAGCAACGGCACGTTCAAATAGTGCGCGATGACCTGCATGCCATGGTTGCCATCTCCCAAGTAGCATAGTAGTCGGTGCCTTCCAATCAAATGTCATGAATGTACCTTTACGTTATAGAATTTTTCAAAGCGATCTGCGTCTGCACGATCATTGACCATGGGTTCGCCTTTGATGTTAAGACTTGTGTTTAACAGCATAGGACAGCCTGTTACTACATACCATTTTTCTAGTAGTTCGCGGATGCCCGAACCATCTTGTGGTACTGTCTGTATACGACTAGTCCCGTCATGATGAACGATAGCAGGAAATAAGTCAGGATGCCTACAATGACCGATGACTTGCATATACCTAGTATCAACGAAACCACTAGGCATAACAAAATACTCGTCAACATGCTCCTCCAGAATGACTGGCGCAAATGGTCTGAATTCTTGACGGCGTTTAATTGCATTTACTTGATCCTTTATGTTGGGTCCGCGAGGGTCGGCGAGGAGACTTCTATTTCCAAGGGCTCTTGGTCCAAACTCGGCTCTTCCGGAAGCAACTCCAGTGATTTTATCTGTGAGTAAACTATCAAGGACGGCATTGACAGGATAGTCGCCGCTGATGTTTGTACCAAGGAATGCGTTTTTGAACTCAACTGGACCGCCGTAGGCAAGTGCGGCTGCTCCAAGGCTACTACCAGCATCGCCAGGATTAGGCATAATCCAAATCTTTTCAAAATATTCACCGAGGTTTCTATTAGCTAAACAGTTTAGGGCAACACCGCCCATGTAACACAAATTAGTGCTCCACCCAAAGTCTTTTGCGCGGCGCATAACATTATATATCAAATTTTCGCATAAAGCCTGTGCAGAACTGGCTACATCTACAGCATCATAGTGCGGTCTCCAATTTTGGTTTAATCCAGCATGTAGATTTTCTTTAAATGTAATTTCATTTTCGTCTGCAATTAATTGCATTTTCATTAAGGTACTAGCTTGCCGACTTCCGTATGCAGCCATGCCCATAGTAATGTATTCATCTTCCATTGGCTTTAATCCAATTTCTTCAGTCATTGCTGTATAGAATAAGCCAATACTATGTGGATACTTTTGACCCCATAGTCGATGATATTCAGCCCGCCCGTCAACATAATGAGCACCCCAAATACTTATAGTGTCCCATTCCCCAATAGCATCAATTACAACTACTGTGGCTTTTGTAAAAGGACTAGTTTGAAAACCAGCAGCCGCATGCGATAAATGATGATTATGTGTTGTGACAGGAACTTCACTAAAGTATCCGCCTAGCTGTTGGCGCAATACCTGTCGAGTAGTTAACTTAGACCATTCTATTCCCTGTCCCGAATATAATTGACGTAACTGTTTCTTCCATGGTGTTTCGTAGTAGGCAATGTGATCAATGTGGCGTCCACGTGCTAATTCCCAGAACATGTCTTCATGTAAATTGGCGTCATTCTTAATTTTGCTGTAACGCTCTGCGTGTCCAGCATATAAGATCTCACCGTTGTTGATTACTGTAGCGGCGGCATCATGGAAGCCAGCCGAGATTCCTAATATATTTTTCAACATGTTCTGCTATTCTTATTTGTCCAAGTTCTAAAGGATGTCCGCCTGGACCTTTGGGACAATCTCCCATCCATTCTACTATACTACCCGGCATCCAATCTCCCGCCGTGGTATCAGGTACATCAAATGTCCTAATAAAAACATAAGGTATGTTTTTACTTTTTATATAGGCATCTAATAACAACACCTGTGTATGAAATTTTGCATTGGCCCACTGCTCATTCCAATCTAAAAATACATGATCGCATATTGATCCATATTTTCTATGACTGTGCGGCGTTAGGTGCTGTCCGTTTAATTCTATTCTATTTGGTGTAGTCCACGCAACAATAACATACTCAACTGATAATAAGCACGATTCAATTGAATTTACTGTTGTTCTAACAATAGCATCATTGCTGTATCCAGATTCTGCCATGTTTACTGTCCCGGATATTAAATTAGGCCAAGCTATAGAACTTTCTTCGCCGTAGGTAAAACTATCACCGTTAACTAATATCATTTGTAGATAAACGGATCTCTTTTACGCAATTCTTTTAGCTTTTTGCGATAGCGATACTCTAGTACAATTCTATTGTACCAATTTTTTAACCATTTCATTGAATTGTCCTTGAATTAATTCGGCAGCATCTGCGTGTGCTGCTTCTAGTGGATGTGTTGTTCCTATAGGGTATTTATTCTCTAGTGCCCACTGGTAAAAACCTCTTGGTGTTGTAGTTTCCCACGGCTGTGTACCTGCGGGAAATTTGAATACGTGAAAGTGATTTATTTGCCCATATAAACTTGCAATACTTTGTTCGGGGTTTCTCAATTGGTGGTTGTAAAAAATAACACTATCCGAAAAAGCAAAGATATAAGGTATATCCTTTACTAGGAGGTAGTTTTGCAAATACACAATGCTCTTTAGCGTATTGTACGTTTCCCAATATTCTGTTGATCCTACCTTTTTAAAATATTCAGTAGCAAAATCTTGTACTCCAGAATTCTTAGCACGGTTGATATGTGCTAAATGGCTTTTTAATATTGCTGGATCTTTAGTATGAAATTCTCGTTCTACTTCGTTGGGATCTTTAACGTGCCAGGCACCAATTGTGTACCACGGGCTACGTTGGCCAGTTGGGAAATCAAAGTAAAATTCATAACGATTAGGGAATGTCCATTGCACAATAACAGCCTTAGGTCCTGGATTTGTTTCGCAGGCATTAATAGTGTTACGTGCTATTGCTTCGTTGCCTACACCAGCTACAGCCACATTAAGACATTCATGTCCTGCTGATTCAGCTAACAGCACTGGCCAAGTTGAATGACTAGGGGATTCACCCTTGGGGCAATCGTGAAGTTCATTACCAAATATAAAACTATCGCCGGCTACTATAATCATATCCAGGCCTCATCATGTCTATTTGTTGTTGTTGATAATCTGCGTCGGACCAACAGCTATCAAATGTATTACTGACTCCATCTACTTCTATACTATAAATGTCTAAGTGATTTCCCAACATATCCCAAATTTCTTGATAATCATCTGTGCCAAAACTTTTAACTAAGTCAACTTGCCCAATTGGCAAATAGCCAAGACTTAATTTAGGATCTGTATAATCCATGTTATTTTTGCGTAACCAACTGCGAAATTCTTCTTGTTCAAGATTGTGCCAAACATGCCGTCCGGGATAGACTACATCGTTGCCCCACTCTATGTCAAACTCGCCTGAGTAGTATTTTAACTCTGTAATAGCTTCGCATACTGTCTCAGTTAACTCAGGGGCGCCTTCGTCACGGAATACTTCATATAAGGTTTTACCTATTTGTGTCCAGTGCATATACACACCACCAAATACACGATCGTAACCGTTTTCTAAAAACAATTCTCTATGCTCGTCAGTTAAGTCATATCTACGTGCATTTAAGAATGTAGTAATTTGACTAGGACGTACCCAATATGGATCTGTGGCTAATTTGCGCTGACTTAAGATTAGGTTTTCCATTTCGTGACAGATATTGTTTAACTGGCGAATGGCATACTTTGTGTCGTAGTCGGCACGTTTGTACCAATCACTTAATCCCCATACAGTACCTTGTAGTATTTCAAAGTGATTATGTAGTTTGTTTAGAACATCATGGTTAGGGTCTAAACCTGTACGTACTGTTGCGGGTGTATAAGATTCTGTAATTTTATAATCAGGAAAGAATGTGTTAATAGTTCTTACATGTGTGTTTAACTGATCGCACAGGTATTCAATAGTACGTGCTGTATGCGGGAAGCCCATAAAGCAAAAATTCTTTTCTAATAAATTACCAGATTCTAATAGTCCCCGAAGAGCTACAAGCCAGTCACGTGCTAATTGGTTATCGGCTGGCACTATTTCATAAGTGAGCTGATCCGAAAAATCTAACGGATTGCGTAGTGTTACTTTAACTGTCAATTGAATTCCACCATTTAAGTACTTCTGGTCTTTCGGCCAGAATGTCTTTCATAGTATACACGTCTTTACGTATAAACTCAAGTTTTTTAATACGTTGTATGCCACGTATTAACCCATCTTGATATTCTGTAGGCCATTGTTCAGCAAAGGTAGGGCGTGTTTTGAGTTGTACCAAAATGTCTTGTAGTGCGCCAGAAACTGTGGGTATAATTTCATCTAACCAAGGATGTAATAACTCGCGTGGCAGAGCCAACGGACTCATAACTATATCTGGACTGAAACTAAAAACTACTTTGGCTAATACGTCTACGCCTAGTTCTTTGGCGAGCGCCGATATCTTTTGTACTTCAAAGAGTCCTGGTGTAGTAAGAGTGAAGTCCATACGGACTTGGCGGCGGTGACGTTGGATCTCAACTCCCCGGCGGAAGTTCTCAAGCCACGAACTAAAATCAAGACCTGATCTAATATACTCTCCAATTCGGCCCGTGCCATCGATGCTTGCGCAGATTTGCCAGTCGCGTAACCCAGATAAAATGTCACTATAGAGATTAGTGCCACTATAATCGATGCGACTAAGATTAGTGTTATATCTAGCGTAAACATTTGGTCCATCCCCTAGCTCTATTATTCTTTTCATATACCGCCAATGCTGTTCGTACATCAGCGGCTCACCTCCCACCCAATACACCTCTTCCACTCGGTGCTCCTCAACAGCCTGAGCAAACTCTTGCTCGACCTGGGTGTCTTGAAACTTTGTAATTTGTTCTTTGACTTCGGGGCGCATCCAATTGTTCTTTGGATTGGTATAGTCAATCATATTGTGTTGACGTTGTTCGCTTTCCCACGAACTCGACAACATGTCGCCGCACATACGACATTTGAAATTACACAAATTACTAAAACGGTAATCCCACGATACTGGCTTTACTGTTGTAAAACCTGTGGCATCTGTATTTGCCATTGCGTCTAAGTACTTATGCCCAAACAGCTGATTAAAATAACTACGGTAAACGTCTGTGTTTAATAATTTACTATTGCAGACTTCGCACTCAGGTAGTTCTTCTCCGGCCATCATGCGACGGCGAACACTTCGCATGTGTTCACTATTCCAATGTTCATCTAAGGTAACGGGAATGTACTTGCCTGTACCTGAACTAGTATCAATATACTGTTCAAAGTTCTGCGCTGGCTCACGGCTAGCACAGCACATACGTCGTTCTGTCTGTGGACTTAGGTACGTATGTACCCAAGGTGCCATACATAGTGTTGCTGGTTTATCCATTTACAAATTCCAAAATTGGGTTAATAATTGCGTGTTTAAATGATTGTTCTAATTTTACATTATCAAAGAACAAATTATAATTATGTTTGATTTTTTCCAAGGTCAATTGATCGTATCCGTGCAATGAATAGTTTTTTACTTGCTCGTAAATTAAATTTAATCTGTCAGGACTTTTATCATAGCTTTCGTCAAATAAATTATCATAAGTGACAAAGCCAGCAGATTGTAAAAATTCTAAGGTACCCGGCGATCCTAATACAATAAACGGATGTTGTAGTCCAATTGGCTTCATAGTTTTTTCTGTAACAAATACTCCGTTGGTATTCATTTGCGATTCAACTACTAGACTAAATTCAGTACGATTATACCAGTCAGCATTAATATATCGATCCCACCAATCGGCTTCAAAATTGTCACCTTCAACCAGTATATCTCGTCCTGCGTAACTGTACATACCTTGCTCTAAAATATCTGTAAACTTATTGTATATGTCATCCCTAAATGGTTTGACCATATTCATCATTAACAAAAACTTTTTATCAGCGTTAGGTAATCGGTCTATAGATTCGTAGTTGCCAAATCGTCGTTCATGATACCAAAAATACAAAGGTACTTCTACAGTATTAACATTAGGATTGACGCTTTGATTGCATATCATGTGCAAAACATTAGGCTCTGTGTGTCTAGAACTAGTTTGCATTTCCTGCAGAGTTTCAAAAACAATTCGATATCCGTCGGCAATTAATCCGTCAATTAACATAGAATGTTGATTGTACTGATAGGCATTACATACAAATACCGTAGACTGTTTGTTGTAGGTCTTGTGCGTATCGTAGAACTCAAAATCAAATGTTTGACTAATCATGCTACGGTATTCCAGTAACGTTAATTCTGTATATACGTTGTGATCCCAAAATCCTACAAGTTTAATCTTCATAGCCCATTGCTCTAGCTATTTCTGGATGTGTAGTAGTAAACGACTGTCCGCGATATTCATCTGTACGTTTCATTTGACGCATAAACTCTTTACCATCACTACCTTGCCCAAGCTCAATAAATTTAATTACATTATCAATTTCTTGTTGATACACATGACTTGTCCAGAATGTAGTTTTTAATTTGTCAAGAACTAACTCTCGAGCTGCTGGAGTCATGTATTGTATACTCATATGGTTAGGACTGTGTAACATATTAAAGTAAACACTACCCCACGGTTTAGTATCTGCCCAGGCTAATAGTTCGTCTAGGTAGTAGACATTTTGTATATTAATAGTAAAACATAACTGTGTAGTAATATTCTTTATGCTAGTTTCTCTAAGTGTGTGAGTAGCATCGATAATCTCGTTAGCACGGTCCCACTTAGCGCCGTAGCGTTCATATTCAAAACGATTGCCTACGTTATCAACACTAAAGGCAATATCAACACGACCAAAGTCTTTCCATAATAATACATCTTTAGGCCATTGTGTTCCGTTGGTATTGTAGTGTATATCTATATGACGACTATCACCAGTGGTTACAGCGTGTGCCAATAAGTCCCAATGTTCTTCAATCATCCACGGCTCACCGCCGGTAAATTCAAAATATTTGATATTAGGCAACAACTCACGCATATTGTCCCAGAACGTTTCTGTCTTGCGTGGCCATGCGCCTTGCTTTAACCAAGTGTAGGCTATATGTTGTTTCTTATCGGCGCCCTTAGGGAGATAGTTCATTTCTTCTTCGGCCCACTTACTACTGGACCACGACCCGCATATACGACATTTAAGATTACAAATATTACCCAATTTCAAATCAACAAACCATAATTGGTCCGGATTATCATTGGCCCAGTCAACTTGATTATATAAGTTCTTTAATCTAACTTGACTATGTATACGTTTGCTGTCACGGCCAGCATCTTCTTCATCCCAACAACGACGACATGTCTCGGGCTTTTCCCCTGCACGAAATTGACGACGTAAGTCTTGCATGTATTCACTTTTGTAAATAACTTCAAGATTAGTTTCGTTTAAGTCGTATTTTTTACCTGTAGGATCCGTAATTTCGTCGTGTGCTAAACAGCAAGGACGACTAGTACCCATTGGACTAGTTTCTATACTAATCCAAGGTAACATACATATAGTCTTAGGTAGGTGCATAGTTTTTTAAATCTGCCAATTCGGGGAATGTTTTAAAGAAGTCTTCGTTACGCACACGATCAATTAAATCGTTGTTTCTAAAGAATTCACGTAGTTCGTGTGTGCTGTCTTGTTGCATCATAAAGTTAATAACACCTTGATAGCCCGATGTTGCACGTGTTAGAGTATCAAGCGGCTTTAACCATTCAATGTGTGCTTCTAATTTTTCTTTTGCCTGTTGTTTTAAATGCTCGGGTAATACATCAACACGATAGCGGAATGGATGTTGTAGCATATTAATGTTCCAATCCATTGGACGTAGCAATCCCAACTCAACCCATTCACGATGGAAATCAGAGATGTGTAATACGTTCATCATGCTTACTGTACTCGACACATAAAAGTCTACGTTAGGACATATTTCGATCATACGTTCGCGATTTTCAACTGTTTGACGCCAGTCTTGGCCTTTACGTATATACTCACCACGCTCATAGCTACCATCTAAACTAGCACCAACTGATACACAGTCAAACAGTTTCCACATTTCAAATACATCGCGACCTTTAAACTTCATTTCCGAAAAGTTAGTATTGTAGATTAGACGTACATGGAACATTTCACGTTTAACTAATTCATCAAGAACTTTCCAATGCTCTTTCATAATCAGTGGCTCACCGCCTGCCCAATAAATTTGTTCTAAATGCGGAATGTGCTCTTGCATCTGATCCCACATGTCATCTTCATCTTTACCAGCGTACATAATCATTGGATGCTTTGGATCCCATCCTGCAGCTTTTTCGTCTTTATACCAGTTACTAGAAAAGATACTACCGCACGTGCGGCAAGCAAAGTTACAAAGGTTACTAAAGCGGATATCATAGTAACGTAGTTTAAAATCATCATATGTACCATCTTCCTTGGTATCATCTACTAGGTTAATTAAGTGTCCAAAATTCTTATTTGAACTTTCGCGCATACTAAACAGTTTGCTTTGCTCTTGTTCGTAGCATTTGGTACATTCTTTACAAGGAACATTGTTGAGCATATTTTTACGCATCAACTTCATTGGATCTTGGTTCCAAATTTCTCGCATGGTACTTTTCTTAAAGTCGCCAATTGGATGCTGTGGTTCACTTAAACAGCAAGGGTACGCACGTCCGTCAGGAAATCCGTGCATATGAATCCAAGGTATCATACAAAATTGATCACTCTTAATAAGTCGATCAAGTTGATCTGGACGTAGATCTTTTTCGTCAATGTACACGGGCTTACGGGCACCGTAGTTATAGTTCTTGTAGTAGTCGTTGATGTTATCAGCCATTATAGTGAATTATACCATTCTGTTAGTGTTGGAAATGCGGCAATAAAATTCTTACCGCGACGTTGATCGTATTGTTGGTAAAACTTTTTAAAGTCTTGTTGTAATACCGATTGTTCTGCAGCATCTGCGTGTGGAGTTTTAACTACATCTAAATAATCAATTAAGCGTTGTAATTGATTTAACTCAAATTGATGTAGGAACTCGTTATTCCTGTTTTCGTCAAGCCATGTTTGTAAGCGTAATTTATAATATGTTCTATATTCGTCGGGGAGTACTAAAGGACTTTGAAAACTTGGGAATCGTAATATATTTAGCGAGAATGTAGGATGATCTTTACCCCATTCGCGTTTCCAATTTAGTACAACATCAAGGAATGTGTCTAGGCTATCTAAGCACAATGCATTAATTGTACACATCATATGTAGTCCACGTAATTGTTGACTTTGCAATAATTTTTCTACGTTGTTAGCCCAATCTTCCCAGACTAAGCCATCGCGTATATATTCTGCTTGTACGCCTACAGCTTCGTTGCTAGTATATAGATCAAACTCAACACCTTCTATGCTATTGAGCAAACGATCTAAATCTACATCTGTGCCTAGATTACTATTAAAGGCCAAACGAGTAGTTGACTTACCTTTATTTGTTTTAAACCAATCTAATAGTTTCCATGTTTCTGCTGACATGAGAGGTTCGCCACCAGTTACACGTAATTCTTTTAATGTTCGGTGTAGGTCGCTTTCCCACCATTTGTGGAACGCTTCAACATACGGATTAACTTCTCCAAAACGGTATAGCTGACTGCTATCATGTACGTGAGTAAAGTGATTACGGCCGTCACTAACAAGATTGGTATAAGGACCATTCGTCCTAATATCTTTAACCCAAGTTGAGCTAAATGCTGGATTACAGTAAGAGCAAGCAAACTGACAGGTGCGGTCAAAGGCAATTTCAAGTGTTTGTAAATCCACATCTTGATCTTCAGGTAAATGGAAAGCATAGTCTAAATCCTTATCTTCATATATAACAGTTTTATAAACACGGTCACTAATGTTATCGCGGCCAATGTCTTCAATCTTCCAGCAATACTCACAGCCTGCAGGACGATCTCCTCGTTGCATCTGGGCACGTTCGTGTTTTTTCTTTGGGGTGTTATGCAGTGCTTTGGGATTTGCTTCAACCTCTGCTACACTAACCTGATGCGGCAATGGGTGATGGCAACTGGTTGTTTGCCCTGACCCTAACCAAATAGTAGCATTGTACCATTTAGCTCCGCAGAATGATTCCGACTTGATATCAATTACACGTCGTTTGTATTCTAAATCTGTTTCGGTATTAAGTTTCGGCATGCTTCCAATTCCGGTATATAGTCTTGTAGTTTAACATCTCTTGAGGCATCTAGTCTATCATTAAATTCAAAGAACTTACGCAATACATTATAATCAACCTCGCTGATGGCTAGAGTATCAATGATTGCATCGATTTGGCTTTTAAATACTTCGTATTTTTTATAAGTGTTTAGTGTACGAATCTTTTGTAAATCTGCTAATGCTGTATTTTTATCAGCAAAATTCCAGGGCACCTGAGTATACGGCTCTAATAATATACCAGCATTGTATCTACTATGAGGATAGGTATTTTCTAAAAACTCAAATATACTATATAAATTAGAAATATTGTAAATAGACACGGTTGTATTAAAAGATAAACGCCCTTGTGCTACATCATATAAAGATTTTATATTGTTTGCAAATTTATCCCAAGGAATGGGCCAACGTATATACCTATTAACCTCTCCGTACCCATCGATACTAATTTCAAATGTCATCAAGGAAAATTGTCTAGCTAGTTTTAAAAATTTATCACTTACTACGGCGCCATTGGTATTAATTACTATTTCAAAATCTGTACAGTTTTCATCAATACAGCGTTGTAAAAAATCCATAGTAGTAGATTGTATAGTTGGCTCACCACCGCTAATATATACACGTTTTGCAGTGTGTATATCAATAATAGAATAATCGGGTAGCTCTGTATTACCTACATCTGCCGGTGTTAAATGCAATTTAAAATATTCTCTAGATATAAGATTACTCTGACTAGGTGCACAGGTCCTGCACAAAGCATTACATTCATTATTAAGACGTATACTATAATCCACTATAGTCTGTTCAGCAAGTTCCTCTAGAGTTTTTACATTTAATCGATGTGCCCAATCGATTGTACGTTGTTTACGAGGGCTAATGATATTCATATCATCTAATCTATAACAATAGGTACATTCGTCAACTAGTTCCCCAGCAAGCATTTTTGACTTGACTGTGTCAATATCAATTATTTGATCAGTTACGCGATTGTCGTGCATAAAGCCGCAACCTTTTACTTTATTTTCATTTTGATAAACAGAAATAAACGGCAATATACACAAACTAGGATTTTGATCTACCATTTGCCTAATAGGATTTCTAGCCAGTGGATTTTGAAATTCAACTAATAGTCGATCTTCAAGTCCAAGTCCCATATCTAATGTTCTATGATAGTCCCTGGGGTTATCGTATTCTGTTTGATCTAACATGACAATTTCTGTATTGTCCGACACCATGTCACGTAACTCTTGTAGCTTAATATCAAATATACTTGTATGATACACTCCTACCTCAATTTCAGTGCCAGCATCTAATATTCCGTGATATGGTAATTGTTTTACCAGTGCAATATCCTGAGCAAGAATATCAGCTTCTTCTGTGCCGTTGCCTATACAAATAACAGTATTAATTTTTTGCATAATACTCGCACTCTTTCCAAAACTCTCGCATCTCCGGGAACGTAGCAATAAAATCTGTTTGTCGACGCTTATCGTGTTCGTTAAAGAAACGATAAAAATCTGCACGTTGTTGTTTAATGTATCCTGTGTCTAATGTTTGACCTTCTTTCATCCAGTCAATGTCTCGACGCATACGCTGTACTTCATAGTCTTTAAACCCGTGAAATGGATCTTCTGGTGTTTCTAAATGTAGTTCCATCCAATCGGCTACACGTTCTAAAACTGAAACATACACAGGCGGTAGTATTTGTAAACTTTGCCAGCGGGGTTGACGTAACACAGGAGTATCAAACCAAACACGTTGATATGTTGTGCTATATACTCGGCGTAGATCTAATATCCATTCAAGTTGTTTTTGTAGTCCTAATACACTCAGATTATTCATTGTAATAATAAATGTAAGACTGTTGCGATATGGGATATCCGCTAGGTATTTGTGTACGTTGTAAGACATTCTGTTAAAATTTAAACCATTACGTATATATTCAGCATGAGCGGCGTTGCCCGAATCTAAACTAACGTATTGCATAAAGTGTTCAATTTGTGTCGAGCACAATCGTTTAACATAATCAAGGTATTTGTCCATTAACGAATCTTCTACACTAAAATTACTAGTTACGTCTAGGTGTAGTTCTGGATTAGGTAGTGCTAGTACATAGTCAAATACTTTATAGGTATTTTTGTCCATTAGCGGCTCGCCGCCAGTCATGCGGAAATGTTTTAGATGCGGATAAAGTTCGGGCCACCATTCCCAGAATGCATCAACATAAGGATTATCGTGGGAAGCAGGTATAGGCCTATTGCGACCAGTAAAATGAGTGGGATCGTTATGTATAGTACTGGTTGGGTAGCCACCCCATCTATCCACTTCTTGCATCCAGCTACTACTAAATTGAGGACTACAATAACTACATCGCAAATTACACGCATGGTTAAAGTTAACCTCGACATACGACGGAATAACATTGTCCTCTTCCCCATTACTATTTCTAATCGTCTCATAACTGTCTGCAGCCCAAGGCTCTCCTGATCTATAATGTCTATCACTTAGTTGATTGTGTGCTTCCATATTCCAGCAATAACTACACTCGCTGGGTTTTTCCTGACGCAACATCATAACACGCTGTTTCTTTTTATGCTCAGTGTTGTGTAAGGCACCGGGATTATCTTTAAGTACATCAGCATCAATTTGATGTAGTGGTGGGTGATAACAACTATTATTAAGTCCCGTGGGTAAATGTAAGCTAACCTGTTTCCATTTAGCCAGGCATAGTGCATCGCCTAATTTTTCTTTCATCTGCTCTGCGGCAGACATAAAATCACTTTTGCTCATTTAAATAGTTTGCCAAGTGTTGTGCATATAATTCATTTGCCTGATTGTTAAAATGTATACCATCTTCGTGATACCAATTATTTTCTTTGCCAATTTTTTCTAACGATATGTCGGTGTATATGTTAGACCAATCTAACATTTTATAGTACTGATCAAATCTAGGAAGACGTTTAAAGTCCCACCAAAACATAAACTTGTAAGGAATGTTTAGTGATTTTAAAACACCTTGTAAACTAATCATTTTGATAAGATCAGATTCCATATATTGTTCGTGTTTAACTAAACTGTGTATAGGCTGAAATAATTTTTCTACGCTATCTGTTTTCAAATTCTTAGATCTATTAAAACTAAAAATCCAATCTTTTTGAATATAGTCCTGATCGTTAATTGGGAATACCTGCTTGTCGGGCCAGTCGTTCATTGACGTTTGATACGCCGAAGTTCCATCTGAGTCAGCAAACTGTGTAGGATCTGCAACTCTCAGATCCATGCGACCTTCTGTGGCCCACATAATTAATACCATATCGTAACTACGTTGACTAAGTTCTGCTATGGTACTGTCGTGTATATAGGTATTGCCACTACGCCCTAGAGCTAAGTTTACTAAATTGTTGCCTAGCTTTTCTTGCAAATAATAAGGCCAACTACCCGCACCTCTACTCATTGAAGAACCATTGACTAAAATATCCATATTTTATTGTACACTATTCTATTGTAAAAATCAAAAGATACAAGTTCAAAACCAAATTTTGGCTAAGTAACTTTATGAAAAGAGCTGTATTATGTGTTCGTAATCCACAAGACTATATTGATCAGTTACAAGACTACAGTATAATGATTATCAATCCGGATTCTTCTGAGTCCCGTAATCAATATTTATTAACTAAATCTGACTATAGTTTATTAATAACCAACGACGGTGAACAATACCGCGATGGACAAGACTATCCTAACGAACGACTATTTTGGTATACTAGCGGCACAACCGGTGACAGTAAGTTTTGTAGTTTTAGTCAAGAACAATTAGATTTGCTCAGTGTTAAAATTTGTCGTAGTTACAACATAACAGCCAATGATAGATATACAAGTGTTATGAGTTTATGGCATGCACACGGACAAGGTTTCTATTGGGCAACACGCCTGGCCGGATGCGAAACACATTTTTTGCCTATTAGGGATATTAGACATCTTTCCAAATACAGTCCTACATTTATAACCGCTGTGCCCGATGTACTCAGAGTCGTTGGATCAACCGATATACAAAATTTAAGATTTATACGCAGTGCCAGTGCCGCTTTACCTAATACCTTGTATACGCATCTTAAAGAAAAATTCAATACACCTGTAATTGAGGCCTTTGGTATGACAGAAGCATTAAGTCATTGTTTTACTAATCCATTAAATGGGGAACAACGTATAGGTACTATTGGGTTACCCGATGGCATAGAAGCCGACGTAGTTGAGGGACAGTTGTATATACGAGGTCCTACATTGTTTACCAATGATTGGTACAACACTGGCGATTTAGCTGAACAGGACGAAGCAGGATATTATCGCATACTAGGCAGACATCGTGATCAAATCAATGTCAAAGGTAAAAAATTAAATCCATTGAGCATTGAAACACAATTATTAGAACACATAATTGGCATGCACGAATGCGTGATATTCGGATCTACCGCCGTTAAATGCTTGTACACAGGACAATGCGATAGAGATGACATACGTCAATACTTACTAGGGCTTGGGGTACATTGCAGACCTACTGTATTAGAAAATGTAGATTCTATTCCCGTTAGCCCGTCGGGTAAAATCAGTCGTACTTGGCTAGACAGTCGCTACTAACTATTCGCGAGCCATTGGACCTTTGTTTTTAAATTGGCTCTTATAGTGATGTTTAAAAAACTTACTAGCATCGGGATCCATATCAACAATAGGTAGGCTTAATTTATTACGTAATATGTCGCCCACACTAGTACATTGATCAGGGCCATCCTGGCTAAAAGATTCCCATAGTCTAGCTAGTGTATCAAAGTCTTGTACATCTTTATAGTTCCAACCCTCAACCATGGTCATAAATGTACCTAGTCGTGCCCCATATATTGCCCAAAAACCATTCTCTACATCGGCGCCTACTGTTTGCCATACACACAGATGATCGTAGTTGCGACTGTTAACACGTGATTCAAATTCAGTTAAATTTGGTTTGGCGCCACGATCTAAACACATCTTAACACCCTCACGAAATCCGGCACGCCATGCTTGGAACGGGGTAGCATTAGGGTATGTAGTTGAATAACAATCATGCATAGCCCAATAGTTAGGATAGAAACAAAACTCTACATCATTCTCGTCGGTGCCGTCTGAGTTTTCGTGTGTACGCATATTATATATAAACTCTCGGGTCCACGAACTCATTCCACCGTTACCATACATAAGCCCGTTGATAGCGTTACGAGCTCGCCAACGAAAAACACAATCTCGGTTAGTGTCTGTTAATTGTAGTTGGAGATTAAAGAAATCAGGATCTGGAATATTATCACCATCGATAAGAATAAAACGCTCAGTATCACTTGCGTCAGCGGCCGCCTTGTGTGCAGCATCTGAACCTTTAATGCCATCTACTCGTTTTGCCCAAGGCACCATATTTGAGATTTTGATCCAAGATTCTTCTTTACGTGGCTCGTCATAAGTTAAAAATATACAGTCTAAGTCTGCTACATCAATTATTTCGTTCATAGTATTCTGTGTTGTTATATTCTTCGCCCAACTCTAGTATGAGTCCAGCATGATTTTTTATTACTTGAAATCCAGATTGGCTAGATCTTAACCTAACCCTATATCCCGCATCTGAATTTTTTAATTGTAAACGATCATCCTCTACATAGTAAAGACCAAAATTTTCATAAATCTTTTGATCAACTACAATATATGGTAAATCAAGTTTTTCATCATTGGCTAATTGTGTACCAGCTACAATGTCGCCTGCAGGGTTGTAATATAATCTATATTCATTAGTGGGTGGTATTACGGGTTTAACCAAACGGTTAACTTCATCCCAAAATGCTTGTTCTTCTGGACTCATAATATTCAATTAATTTTTTAGTAGCGTATTTCTTATCGTAATAGTGTACTGGATGATATTGATTTAAATTGTTAATTCTAATCATATCTTCGTCACGTTCGTGCATAACTGTCTTTAACCAAGAATGGTCATCTGACCAACCTTGCGCTCCTGGCTTCATGTGTACAAAGTTAATAAAATCCATACTTGGTATTGTACATGTTTCTACACCAACTATTAATGCTGTTACGGCATAAAGTACATCAGTGCTAGGAGTTTCTTCTCTACAATTTTTTAATATTTTATCTTTTAATAATGCCCAATTTGCTTGTACATCTTGCGCTGTACGAAAAAATTTTGCAGCTTCGGCACTAAATCTAAAATACATTAGTCCATTATAAACATCGGGCAATTGATTATCATCAAAGAAATGTCTATATTTGCGAACAGTACTTAATTCCTGACGATAATCTCTCATACCTGTGCTTAGTACCATGTTGCGTAGTCTAAATGCTGTCCACCAATGGTCAATTGATCGTGTAAACAACAAGTCTGATTCTAGTTTAATAGTTTCTTTAAACGGTGTAAGAGTAAAGACCTGCCATTCGTTAGCCAGCTTCCAAGTACTGGTACTAGCATTATAGTCCACGGGCAAATCAATAATATAATCAAACACAAGACGATGGCGTTCATCAATTTTCTCCTTAGTTGCAGCATCTACTATTACTGCGTAGCTATTAATTTTTTGTGTTGCCTTAACATTTAAAGCCTGTAGATAGGCAAGTTCTAGGTAATCCACAGAATCTGTGTTTTGTGCAAAGGTTACAAAACCCTGTTGTTCTTTATGTTGGCTCACAGATTGTATCCACAAATTGTTTAAAATCAGGCGACAGTAAATATTGTTTATCTAACACATGTACATTCTGTCTTGGTAATACTGTAGTCAATGGCCATTTGTCTCCGAGAATAATTTTATGATTCACCTTGATGAAACTTCCGCTAAAGCCAATACTTTCAACATCGTGATATAAACTAAGCATAGGCCACGGAATACCTTGATCCTCATTGAGATCGTATCCACTTAGTATTACATTAGCAATAGCAAATGCAAAATCATTTCTAAAATTAGCATGGCTAATATTATATAAAGCACAATAATAATTATAATTGCGTTGTATACGTCCTACCAATTCAAACAGCATACGGCCGCGTTCGCTTTTTCTAAATAACACTACAGTTGCCCAGACATGTGGCAAACTTGTATTACCCATGCTGTCATTGCTAGTTTCATATGGAGTTGTGTTTTTATGTTGTAACTTATAATCAAAATCTGTTGAAAACAATTTCAATAAACTATCGTCTAATACCAAATAGTCTGTGTCTAATAAAATAGTTTCTTCGTAAGGACTAAACTCATATGCCAAGTAACGACCAAAGTTTCTCCATTCTATAACTCGGCCGCCTTCTGACCCGCGACCGTTAATTTGATTAGTGTCCTTGGGAATTCGAATAATGTGGTCGTAGTCAAACTCAGGTTTGCTGTCTGCATCAGTTACTAGTGTTACAGGCAGTCCGGTATTGTGTTTGATTAATCGGCTCGATTGATCCGCGATGGCAACATAATCCACTTTGGTGTTCAGAGCAAATACTATAACACCTCTAGACACGTCGGATTTTTTTGAGTTCTTCATGCTGTTGATGCCACGTGTTCATAACTTTTTGGTAATGTTGTTGTGCTATTACTAAAAATACATGCCTATCAATTTGAATAGGATTTCCATATACGTCTTCTAAATACATATCGTCGATTGGCCAGCCTTGCATAAAGGCCAACAATTCCGGAGTAACTTTAAACAGTCCACCTTTGTGTGCAATATGTAAATCCGTTTGGATCTTTTCGCGAAGGATGCGTTTGTTTGCTTGATAATCTGTAGCACGTCGCACTTCTGCGACAACATTATTTAGGTCTGTCATAATTTATGAAAATGGATGTGATAAGCTAGTATACTAGCTTATCTGATGAATGTCAACTTAATTTATTAATTAAGCTACAGTAATAGTACCGTTTGGTGTACCCCAACTGTTAGTAGTTAGGTTAGTTGATTCCGGAGGAGTGATTGCTATTTGCTGAGGCCATGTAACGTTAATTGCATCTGAACTAATTGCACCTGCACCACCATAACCTGCACCAGTATAGTAAACTGGTCGAGCTGCGGATGTTACAACAAAGTCAAAAGTAATTACGCTACCATTGTCACCGTTACCACTTACGTTAGTACCGTTTGTTCGCACAGAAACTGTAAGAGTGTCGCCGATGTAAGGATAACCAGTACTGGTAATAGATATAATTTGTGTACCAGCATTAAATGTACCAGTTGCTGGTAAATTCCAATAGCCCACGTTGGTGTTTTGTGATTCGGTCTGTCCTGTGCCGCTACGTCCGCTGTTGGTAGCTTGACGGAACCAGCTAATATTACCTAAGCTGTTAATCATTGTTAAGAAATCGGCGCCACGGTTTGTACCACCGTTGTTTACTGGTGTACCCGAAATTAGTGCAATTTGACCACCTGCGTTAAAGAAATAACGAGCACAGTCGCCTGCACCGATACTGTTGTAGGTTGCAAAAGTTACACTACGACTAAACGACCAAGTAATAGCGTTAACGGTATTTGCTACGTTAACGTTTTGTTGAATTGCACTAGATGGACCATTTGTTGTACTACCACCGTTATAAACCAGGCGATTAGAATAGACGTTATTAATTGCAGTAGATAAACCGCTTAGATAGTTAGCTTGTGTACCAGGAGTAATAGTACTACCAGCAACACCAACACCAGTTTGTCCAGTGTGTGCTGCGGCACTATTAACATAGTTAACCATTGTTGACCATTGTCCAGCTGTTACTAAGCCAGTTTGACTTACTGTACCTAGTGCCGGCTGCCCCCAACCAGCATTACCCGATCCAGTTGCCCAAAATGCATTTATCTGGCCTGAGCCGTTTGCAAAGTTGTTATAATCTGCGGCTGTAATTATCGAGCCTTGTGAATACGCCATAGTTTAATCCTGTTATATTACTACTTATCTATTTTAATACTTTTAATTAGATTTTGCTTTCAGAATATCTAATTCTGCTTTTAATTCTGCAATAGCTGCAAATGCTAACGCACTTAGCTTGGCATAGTCAACCGCCAAGCTGCCATCTTCGCGTGTACGACTTGCTAGTGGGAAATTAGCCTTGACTTTTTGTGCTATTACACCAAAATCTTCTTTTTGCACAAAATATCCGTCAACACCGCCTTTAGACTCAACATATGAGTCTGTCCAGTCGAATAAATCGCCACCAATTGCTAGCACAGTATCTAGTGCGTTTGGTATAGGACGAATGTTTTCTTTAAATTTGATGTCCGATGAATAATAAGCACTGATATTGTTTGTGGCACGAATTTCGCCTGTTGTTCCACTTGCGCCTGTACCAACGCCAAATGATCCGAACTGTACGCCAGCACCAGTATGAATGGCCTGTGGCAAACTTAATGTTACACCGCCGGTCCCAGAACTTGCTATAACCTGATTTGATGTGCCGGTAATAGATGCTACGTAGCTTGTTCCAGCGAATCCAATTGATACCGATCCACCTAAGGCTACTGTGCCGCCACCGCTTAATCCTCCGGTAACGTTAACAGTAATCGAATTATTGCTTAATGCACCATTTGGAATACTTGAAAAGTTTGTACCTACAAAGTAAGGTGCAGCATTTTGGGCAATGGATTGATTAATTGTATAATTTCCGCCGCCGATTGTTAATGTGTTTGTTCCGTTGTTAACACCAGTACCACCATATTGTGGTTTAACAATCGTACCACTCCACTGACCTGCAGTAATGTTACCAACTGTAACTAAATTGCTTGCAGAAGTTACGTTTGGCTGGCTAGCTGTTTGTAATGTGCCAGTTATATTAGTTGCTGAAAGATTAACACCAGAAATTGTACCAGTGCTTGTTAAATTGTTTGTTGTTATATTTGTATTAGCTACAATGTTGCCAGCAGTTGCGGTAGTAAATACACCGGTACTAGGAGTAGCATTACCAATTGGAGTATTATTAATACTTGCAAATGTTTCGTTGCCAATGTTGGCAATTTCTAAACCGTTGTATTTTGCAAATCCTGTTAAACTTGTTGTGCCGTTAGTCTGTAAATTAATTACATTGCCTAGGCCTGTTACGTTTGGTTGATTGGCAGTTAATAACACACCTGTGATTCCAGATGTTGCTAAAACGTTAGCTGCTTGCAACGAATTAGTATTAACTGTTGTAGCTGTAACTGTTGTTCCTGTTACGTTACCTGTAATGTCGCCGTTGAATGCGGCATTAACTGTACCGGCATTAATTGTGCCAGCGGTTGTAGTACCAGGGGCACTTAAATTTATTACATTGATACTGCCAGTTGAGTCACGCAAGACTAAGTTACCTGGCGTTGGATTAACATCTTGTGTGTTTAATCCCATTACCTGTGTGTTGGTTGTACTAAAATTAAATCCTGGCTTAATTTGAGCAAAGCCACTTAACGAACTGTTGAATCCGGACTTACTAAAGATACCATAAATTGTACCAAAAATCTTAAACTGTATAACTGTATAAGGTTGCCCGGACAATGAGTCTGTCATGTTAGCCGGGAAAGCACCAGTATCACCTGTTGCCGGAGTTTGTGTTGGTCCAATTAACTGCCAAGAACTGCCAGTATACACCTTAAGCTGGCTGTTTGTTGTATCAAACCATAAGTCACCACCAAGTGTACTTAGGTCGCCAGGAGGACTACTGTATGGGCTACTGGTAGCACCAGTAGAAATCTTCCAACTTGATCCCGAATATACTTTTAAAATATTATTTGTAATGTCCCACCATAGTTGTCCTTTAAGTGGATTAGGAGGACTTGAAGTTGATGCAAAATTTTCCAGTAAATGTATAAAATTGTCATTTAAAAACTGGCCGTAGCCCGAGTAATCTTTACCAATTAAGGTAAGGCTAGAATGAGAAGTATCAACTGCGGCTGGAGATAACCCGCCTGGTATTAGTGATGTTCCGTTAGTTAAGTTAATTGTATAAGCCATATCGTATATTTACCGGTTGTTTAAAACACTTTTTGTATGTAGCACAGCGCATAGTATGGAGGACGATTATCAAGTGGTTGACTAGAACCCGTTGTGGCTGTATTTCCTGTTAGATTAATAACGTGCTGGTGATCAGCAGCTGCTACTAGACTAATACCAGTATATGATGTGGTTGTTGGCCATGTCCAAACAGTTCCTTTTCCACCAATTTCGTCTTGTGATCCGAGATAGTCAATGCTACCGGGAGTACGATTATCATATTGACTACCGTGGTAGTGTCCAGGATCTGTTACTGTATGTGTATGGCCACCTGCTGAATTAGTGTTTCCTGTTACTGTATATGCGTGTGAGTGTGTTGGTAATTGTCCTGTAGTAATTGACGGGAAAGCATTGCCTCCGGTTGTTCCTACATTATATGTGCCGCCTGTGTCACCTGTTGCACCAATAATGAATTGTCCGCGCAAATCTGGAGTGGTGCTACCATTTACTGTCTGACCATTACACAATGCCCATCCTGTGGGTATAGCACTAGCGGCGCCGCTCCACATAACAATAATACCCTTAGGCATAGCGGTTTGCACAAAGCCAGTGGTTGCCACGGCTGTGTTACTTGTGCCGATTGGCAATGTGGCTGTTACTGTATTAACTAATGTTGATGATGCAATAGTAGAATTAGATACGGTTGCATTAGCAATACTACCCGATGCAGCTTGTAGATTGGCCACAGTTGCTAGAGAAATTGTACTGTTTGTTGAGGATAAGTTGGTTAGTCCAGTTACATTACCGCCGGTAATTTGTGCACCGGATGTACTTAATGTTGTTGCTGATAAATTAGTAGTTGTAATTGAACCAATGTTATATAAGTTACCGCCAGTTACTTGAGCATTAGATGTTAAAAGATTTCCAACTGTTGCTGTTGATGCTGATAGTGCAGTTAGTACACCGGTTGTAGCAGATACGTTAGATAGGCCAGTTAGACTACCGCCGGTGATTTGTGCATTTCCACTTGATAAGTTAGATAACTGTGCTGAAGTAGCAGATGCGTTAGTTAGGCCGGTTACATTGCCGCCGGTGATTTGTGCCGTACCTATAGCGGCAGTTGAAAATTGTGCAGAGGACGCTGATAAATTTGAAATTCCTACCAGGTTACCACCATTAACAGTTAAATTGTCTGCTAACAAATTAATAATATTTGCTGTAGTAATAGTTGCTTGTGTACTGTCTAGTTGTCCAGTTAATGTAGTTGCCGTTACGGTTGTAGCGTTAACATTACCTGTTAGTGTTCCAACTAATGTTGTTGCTAAAACATTACCTGTTAAATTACCAACAACATTACCGGTAACAGTTCCAGTTAGACTACCCACAAATGCGTTGGCACTTACACTGGTGGTTAACGAATTATTAAACTGAAGACCTGGGCTAATAGTAGGGAATCCAGGAATAGCTGGACTTGGGTAAAAAGTTGGATCAGAACTTAGTGTTGCAATGACCAAATTACCATATTGAAGTTGTAGAAGATTGTGTGTTACACCAGTTGTAGCTTGATCGTTTGTAGTAACCGTAACGGCGCCAGATAGACCTTGAGCACGTGTATATTGCGGACCAACTAAACTATAAGTAGGTGTGCCGCTGATATTAGTGTAAACAAATAACTGGTTTGTTGCTGTATTAAACCATAAATTACCATTTTGTATATTAACTGGTTGTGAGCCGGACACAATAATGCCCGATGTGGGCAAATAACCCTGGCTCGTAAACACGTTTAGGGTTTGATTGCTTTTGTTAAACCATAGTTGTCCCTGCAAACTTGTCCCTGCAGGTGCCGAGTTTGATGCAAAATTCTCTAGTAGATATACTAAATTCTCGTCAAGGCGCTGTCCATAACCTACATAATTAGGACCTGGTAAGTTTAAATTTGTACTGTTAGTATTAACCGACCCGTCAGGAATACTAAAAGTTATTGACCCGTCGCTATTTGTAAAATTATAAGGCATATTTTTTTCTCTTTATACTATACTTATCTAAAACCGCCAATTTAAGAAGTTGGCCCATCTATTGGCTGTAGTCCGCCCCACGATATTGCTAAAAAACCACCAGCTCCGTTGCCACCTGTCCAGTTTAGAGGGCTTGCATAGTTAGTAAACCCAGCCCCACCGCCACCTGCGCCGTATCCTGCTCCATCTTTCCCGTTACTATCCCCAGGCACACCAGCTGCGCCGCCTGTTCCAAAGGGATTGCTTCCACCTACACCGCCGGCGCCCGATTCTTCAGTTTGACCGTTATACCCGTCTGCGCCAGCTTGACCGCTCGGTACCCCACCTGCTCCGCCACCTGCCATATTATACTCCTAGTTCAGATTCTAAAGAATCTAACATTGCTAAAATTTTATTAATTGCTTCGTCATTATTGCCAGCCTTTAAGCTATCAACAATTCCTTTAATATAAGACTCATAATGTTCATCCCAATACTCGTGTGTAAAATTTGGCTTGTTAGACAATTCTTGTATCAAACTTGCAGATCGCTGGTAATATTCAATGACTTTAGTAGGGTCGGACACAGACCTTAAATTTTGTAATAATTTAATATCATCTTCTTTGCCATTACGCAATATTGCGCTGTATACTAAACAATTATGAGAATAACTTAACATGTTCGCCCTTTATTTGATTCCTGCCAATAACCAGAATACGCCAAAGGTTGCCCATAGTACATAACCTGTTGCAGGGTTTTTGCTTGGCTCAGTTGTTTTACTAAAACGGCCAACTAATCGACTGATAAATTTACCAGTGTTCATTATAATTTTACCAGCACGGTTGTCTTGTTCTTCTGCACCCATTAGGTAAGCCATGTGATGTGCCCACGGTGTTGCTATACGAACAGTCCAGCGTGTTACTAATTCTTGTTGACGTTGTGTACGAGTAGCTTTGTCTTTAATCCAAGGCATAATATTTGGCCCACGGCCTTCTATCCATGCTACTACCGTGCTAGCCCATTTTAAATATCCATAATAGCTATCGGGATCTGTTGCACGTAGATATTCGCCAAATTTTTCATCAGCTTCGTAAACACGATCTGACAAATAGCCAAGTTCATATAGCTTAGTACAAATAATACTTCCGCCACCACCACCTCCACGGTCAGCACTTGCTCCGCCACTACCACCGGCTCCACCAGTTACTGCAATAGATCCCAGTGATCCCTGTATGCTAGTAGTACCGCCTGTGCCACCACCAGGTGCGCCACTAGTTCTTCCTACAAACGGAGCGCCACTGCCACCACCACCAACTGTGATTATTAGTGTTTCCCCAGGGACTACAGACAGACTCTGAGCTTGTACGTAGCCGCCAGATCCACCACCTCCGCCGGCACTGCCATTACCAACTTCTTCGCCGCCTCCGCCTCCGCCGCCACCACCGGAAGCATCAACTGTAAGCGAATGTACGCCCGGTGGTACTTTAAATGTATAAGTGCCAGGAACAGTCCAAGATACTTGTCCTGCATTTGGATAAAATTGCATCCATGTGCCATTTACATTAGAATATCCAGCTGTAACATTGGACCAAGTACCGCCATGATTAACTGCTGGCAATACTACGGTATTCCACTGTCCGCCTTGTTTTACATATATGGCTCTATCTCTTGATGACATCTGTTATCCTACTACAAACCAGAAATCACCATCTTTACCACCAGTCGGTGGGTTTGTAGAAACTGTATAGTTAAATTTTTGTGCTGTAATAGCCGCTGTTACAAATCCGGTAGTTGCTATATTACCACTAAAGTCTCCTAATGGAGGAGTAGGCGCTGTTGGTGCACCAGTAAATTGTGGACTTGCAATAGTTGCCAGCGGCGCTACCGCTGTGGCTAAATTGGTTGCTGTTACTGTTGCTAGTGTGTTAATTTTAGAATTGTAGTCGCGATACAATACGTTAGCTGTAACGTCAACATAGCTAGTGCTTGCTACGTTAGCACTATTGTCGCCTAAACCTAAATAATCTAACTGCGGTCCAAGGTATTGAATAGACGGAATGCCAACGGCCGGAACTACAGTAACACCATTAATTTGAATATCGCTGTTAAATGTTTGTGTACCAACTGTTATTACACCACTAACAATGGTTACCGGAACAACATTACTGTTTGTAACATTAGCGTGTACTGTTAGTGTTGCAACAGGAACTAGTGTGTTAGCATCTAATTGTGTAATTACATCGTTAACATATACTGTAATTGGTGCTGTTAATTGCAACAAATACGGTTTTTGTGTAGCAGGTACACTAGATAAGAATGTATTTAATGCAGGCGTTTGCGGAACAATAGGTGCACCGGTAAACTGTGGACTATTAATTGGCGCCAGACTAACTATTTCGGATTGTAAAATATTTAAATCATTACTAACAGTATTAAATGTACTACTAATAGCCGACATGTTAGCCGCTGTGTTGGCCGCTAGTAAACTAACATTAGAATTAATACCAGACTGAACTGTTATTAAATTGGCGTTGGTTGAATTGGTTGCGGCTGCTAAATTTGCATCGGTATCGTTACGTAATGTAACAATTTCTGACTCCAGTAATGCTTGCAATGCAGTAACAGATCCGGCGCCAGCAACAACGGCTGTGTCAACATAGCCTTTTGTAGCAATACCTTTACTGTTAACGGGATCGTTAGCTACATAAGCCAATCCAGCAGCGCCATCTACCCACAGAGATTTTTGATTACCGATAATTGGAACGTTAACCCAAAGATCTACGTTGCCACTGAGTGTATGATTATGTAATGCTAGTGCATTATTAACATAATGAATATTGGCATTAGTGAATACTAAATTACCAGTTACCCCAACGTCGCCGGCAAATGTTTGATTAATATCCTGACGAGCAAATACTGTAGGACTTAGCCCACCGACGTGTTGACTATTAGTTGCTGTGCCTGTTAGTACATTGGTATTGCTTATAGTAATGCCAGGGGCAACTGTACCAGGGAAATTGTATACAGCTACGTTTGGTGTAAATGCAGAATCGTAACTAGTAATAGAAATTAAGTTACCATTTGTGTAAGTATTAACAACGGTGTGTGCGTTGCCTAGTGTATCATAAACTGTTTCAACAACGGCACCGCTCTTACCTTGAGCTGTTGTATAGCCTGGACCAATTAGTACCCAAGTATTGCCATTCCATGAACGTAATTGATTGTTTACGGTATCCCACCATTGGTCGCCTGTGTGTAATGCTGTAGGTGCTGTGGCGCTGGCTGTTTGTCCGCTAACTAATACAAATGATGTTCCATTATAAATTTTTAACAAGCTGGTAGATGTGTCGTACCATAGTGTACCAATTAGTGGTACTGTGGCTTGATTCTGCGTTGGAGGTGTATCTTTGGCAAAGTTTTGTAATAATGAAATAAAATTTTCATTTTGTACTTGACCGTAGCCTGTATAGTTACGACCAATTAAAGTTAATCCTGTTGCAGTATCAGAAGTTCCATCCAATAACTGTCCATTGGGCATGGTTGGAGTTATTAGTGCTGTGCCATCAGTCTTGTTAATATTATAAGTCATTGTATTATCCGTTCGTACTTAAATTTGTCAATGTTTGAATACGTACAGTATAATCTATTTGAATTAATCGATTTAGTGCCTTTTGCACAGGATGAAATACTACGTGTGTTAATAACAAACCAGTAGATGTTAGACCGCTTGTGCCATCTGTACTACGCCCACGTAAACCTAATTCATCAAAAACATATTCTCCACTCAGGTTGGTGCTATTATCAAACACAGCCTGCCCACTTGGCTCACCGTAGTCTAACAAACAACTTACTAAAATATCAGTATACACAGTACCCGGTACGTGTGTTATTGTCATTTTATTATTAACTGGATCTGTGTTAGCAATCGCGGTATTGTCAACAATTTTACTGTATGTTGGATTGTATAAATTTGTAGCTTGACCTACTGTGTTTGTAGGCAAATATGTAATAATCCCAGTAGGGTCTACGCTAGTGCCACCATTACCAAAATTCATTTCATAGATAAAATTCTGAGATTTATTAGCAATTGAACTGGCTAATGCAACACTAAAGTTTTCATAGTGAATAGCATTTGGTTTATCAATAAAAACCTCTTTAGTTTCTGGATCAAATATTTTAATATGCCCGCGGACATAAATTCCACTTGATTCATTTGGGCGTTTTTCTTGGTTTTCCACTGCGTGTTCCTCTGTATTAGTTAAATTTTTACTTGTATCAGTATTTATCATGGCGTATATCCTGGAGATTGCTTCAAGAAAGTAGCTTGGGCTGTAGTACTATTGATTAGCCCTGTGCCGTTGGTAGCTGTTCCTGCGCCAGGTGTGTACCAATCTTGTGTTTGTGCTACATAACTATTTGATGTTATAACAACATTTCCTGTAGAAGTTATAGTGCCTAATTTAGTAGGAGTTCTTGTAGTTACATTTCCAACAGTTTGTCCGTTTATCTGTACAGTATTTGCTGTACTTACAAGATTTCCGCTGACAAATATAACCGGTATTGATGTTGTTGAATATGCGTTAGCGTTAGCTGTTGTTACATTAGCTAAAATATTAGCAAAATATTGTGCATATACGTTACCGGTAGTTACGTAGAACTGATTACTATAAGAAAGTACGGTACCCGGACTTACCACCAAATTGGCTGTCCAAGGAGTTGCACCGTTAACTGTGCCCAAGACACGTAGGTTTGCCACTACCGCTGAGTTTGCTGTACAAGTTTGTGTAATATAATCGCCAATGTTTGCTGACAAATATGGATAGCCAGCCAATGGTAAATTGTAACTTATATTGGCTGTTACTGTGTAGCTAGTTCCAGCTGCAACAGATACGTTGGCAATGTTTGCATTAGGAATAACTTGCTGTATACTAGCATCAACTACACGTAGATTTGCGCTATGTGTAGCCGGAGTTCCTGTACCGTCAACACCACGACGTATTTGTCCTAATACATTACCAAAAGTAGAAATATTACCTATTAAATTGACCTTTGAACTTATGTTAGCAAAAGTAGAGTCATATACATTCCCAGTAGTAACATAAATGTTACCGTTGTATGTAATCACTGTGTCAACTGGTAATATTACATTAGCTTGCCATGCTGTCTGATAACTGTAGTTTTTGTAGTAAGTAATCTTCTCGCCACCAATGAATACTACACCAGGAATTGCCAAATTGGCATTTGGTTGTGGTAATATACTTGCATTAACAACATGAATGTTGCTGTCAGTCATTGACAAATTACTTGTTAATGTTGTTACGTTGGCATTGGCTATTCTATAGAAAGAATGTGTGCCATTCATATCATCAAACAATCTAAATGCATAATCGTTTGTGCTGGGCGCAACATTAGAAAACACTTTAATATCTAAACTGTCAAATACTCGACCAGGGATTAACTCTTCAGGAGCATGACTACTAAATGTACTTACGTAGGCACCACCATCGATTAAGATATTACCTGGATCAATACCAAAGTTTGTTGTAAATGCACTTGAAATAGTTGTGTCATAGACATTACCGGTAAATGTATTACCATCAACGATAACGCCGGGATAGGTAATACCATCACCAATAAGATCTAAATTAACATTTCCGTTAAATGCTGTAATACGATCGTTGGCAACGTTAAAGCTGTTAGCATTAATTTTAGTAACATTTGTCACAGGGAACGAAAGGTTAGCTGCAATCGTATAATTATTGTTTAGTTTATATAACTGTTGGTTTAGTACAATAATAGTATTGGCAGCAATTGATTGACCTACGTTGGCACTTGTAACATTGCTCCAGAATACAAACGTATTAGCGGCATGATACGTAGTGCGATCAAATTTAATTGTAGTCGAAATACTACGTACCAAATTATGCGAATTGGCGGCAAATCCAGTAAAGGCATTGCGTAGTACAGCATAACCCTTGGCTCCAGATCCGGCACCATTAATGATAACAGTTGGAACCGATGTATATCCCAAACCCGAAGATGTTACTACTATGCTACTAACTCCACCGGAGCTGTTGATATTTGCTGTTGCTGTTGCACCATATCCATTACCACCTGTTATAACAACCTGTGGTGGAAGTAGGTATCCCGAGCCAGGGTTTTCAATGATTACATCAACTACTTGATATTTGTAATTGTTATACCATTGGCTATATACACCAGTTTGCTGTATGTCGGCATCGTAACTTAATTCACCACTTGGGCTACGATAAACTTGTACATTGGCATCCCAATAAGGAGGCAAATCAAAGTCTGTGATGTCGCTACCATATGTGTCGTTGCCAATATAATCAACAACGAATTCTCTAATTACTGATCTATAAGGCTTAACTTCCTCAATATATTGAAGATAAAAGTCTTGGTTATCAGGAATATAACTTGGGAACTCTTGTAGTTTACGAATGCTTTGTGTGGCACTAATAAAACTAGTTTTAAATGCCCAATCAATATTCTTTTGTTCAGCCATGATATACTTAATCAGAGTAAAGAATAATTGATTAAATCGTACTGCTAGATCATCAATGAAAATATCATTTACTAATGCTAATAAGATTTGACGGAATTCTATATTAGGAATATTTACGTCGCCACCGGGTAATTGAATTGTACCGTTCTGTATACCGACAGTGGTCTTAGTTAATGTGCTGTCGTAATGATAAATTGCAAAATTTCCAGCGCCGGTATCTAATACCTTAACGTAGGTATTTGGCTGTAGGGTTATTTTTCCAAGTTCTAATTGATTAGCCACTGTGACGTCAATGGTTGTTGTTGGATCAAATCCTGCAACATACCAATCAGCATACGACCACCATAGATTGGTTTTGTATAATTGTACCCAAGGTGTTCCGTCGGGACGAGTAGCTACTATCCATGCTGTTCCTGTCCACACATAAATGTCCCATTTGCCGCTGTTATTGCTGTCGTTCTTGACTAATACTTGATATCCTGCTGAAATTAAATTGGTATCAACATACCCAAGTTCCTCAAACGTAGCAACAGATAAGGAATAATATCCAGTTGCTGTATTTGGTGCTGGTTCTTCGCTGTTAAGAGTAGTCAATACCTTGCGTTCTGTTACAGGATACTCTATTAAAAATTGATTAGTTAAGATAACAATATTGTATACCGCGGTATTGACGTCCACAATAGCCGATTGTCTTGGACGAATACTAATACCATAGGCTTGGCTTGGTAATAGTGCAGGATCAGGAACTGGATTTCCAGCTTGGTCGATTCCTGCAAGGCTGTCAAGTAGTTTACTAATAATGTTAGCAGGAAGTTTACTTGTAGGATTTCCTTCTTGTACAAGAGCATACTCACTGTGTACTAATTTAGTTTTAACATCTTGACTACCCAACTGTAATATGGTATTTTTTCCAGTTAACAAATGGTTAACATTGTGTAGGGCCACTGTGTCATTGCGTAATATTGTTGCATACGGAATTCCCTGGCTCTGTGGATTTGCAATCGCTGCCGAAATACTTACTACGCTGTTTTGTTTGCCAGCAGCAGTATTAACAGTATCAAGCCCCTTAACCCAGTAATAGTATTTTACTCGAACTGCACCATTGTTATCTACATATCCATACGTGCTATAGGCACTATCGTCTGGATGTAGTGGTGTTCCTGTTCCAGTATACTGACTAGGAAGTTGTGTACTTTCAATCCACTCATATACGCTAATTTGACTACCGGGGAAACGATTACTCCATTGAGTAAGTCTGTAGATTAATGCATCTTGCTCGTAGTCAATATAACGCACATCATCAAGATCCCACCAAATTTTACCAACTTGTCTTGGTCCCCAATGTAAATCTGCTACTGTTACACCTGTGCCACGATTATACAATGCTGGATCGTAATCTAATTTGTAGTCAATATCAACATTGGCAACGTTTAATACTTTACCTTTGCGAGGGTCAATAAAATCAAGAGCAGCTAATATATTGTTGTTTGATTTATTATACATTAATGTACGTGCAACGCTGTCAATATCAACGTAAGGCTGTTGCTGTCTTGTTATATTCCATGCTGTTGTTTGTGTTGGATTTGTAAACAAGTATGCATCACCATATAGATTACTGTGTCCTGGTGCACCAACAGCAATATATTGACGAGTAACGTCAACGCTAGATCCGAATGCATCACCATATTGTAATTGTGCTTCTAATTCCTGTGTATAGATATAGGTGTTATCCAATGTTTCAAATATGTATGTGGCGCCACTACCAACAATGTGATCTAAGAAATGTGTTGTTGCACTATCAATTACTGTAATATTATTATCAAATGTAGTCATTTCGTCACTCGACGAACCGATACTGCCGATGGCTAACACTTGGCTATCACCGCTTACACTTACACTGATACCAAAATTGCCAACATCATTGTTAGGATGTGCAAGTACCCGATCCTTAGAGTAAGTTCCACTTATTAAAGACCATTGTTCAACAGAACCACTAACATGCCCAGACGATGTTGCATTTGGTGCACCAATATATAAGTTACCGGCTGTGGAGTCAATGTCTAAACTTGCACCAAAATTTGCGCCTTGGTTTTTAACGCTAGAAATAGTTTGATTTAACGATAATACATTTCCGCTACGTGAGTATACATAGACATTACCATTTTGTGCATAGGTATTTGTTGCTGTTGGCGCACCAACAAACACAACATTACCGTTGGTGTTTGTCTTAACAACATTACCAAAGGAACCTGTATTAACAATTTTTGTGGCCCAGACATATCGTGCGTTTGCTGAACTAGGTGTAGTGTTTGCTACGTAAGCATGTACTTGATTGTTACCACCAATGTACAACCATGTTTGGTCTGCACTCATTGATATGCTTGTTACATTGCCTACTAAGTTTGCACTGGTAATAGTTTGTAACGCTGTAATAGTGTTACCGTCTTGTCTATAAATGTAAACATTAGAGCTACTTGCTATTGATAATAAATTACCTTGACTATCAATTGATTGTCCAAAGTTTAAATCGGCCACTGTAATTGTCGCAGGTGCAGCTGTAGTTACTGGTTTAGCAAATACTTGATGGCTGCCCGGACTACCAGTGAATACATAGCTGTTATCAGAACTAATTCTAATAGACGATCCAAATTGTCCGGCGACGGTAGTGTTACCTGTTGATTTAACAGCCGCATTACTCAACCACGGATGGCGATAGGTATAAACTAGCCAGCTGCCATTTGCATCTTGATCAATCCAAATTTTGTCATTATCGATCCAACCGTTACGCGGTGGAGTATAAGTGAGTAAATTGCCAATTGTGCCAACTCTTGCAGAATCTAATGAATAAACTGTGCCAGGTCCAGTAACTGTATTCATTCTAATTAGATATTGTAAAGGACTAGGTTCTGTTAGGCTTGGAGAAACAGTACTAATTGACAATACCACACTCAATGGATTTGGAGCAGATACTACTACATAGATTCCATCGTAACGAGGATTAAAATATTTTAAAACTAGACTGTCGCCAGCTTTAAAATTATGAGGATTATCAAAAGTTAATTTTCCGTAGTCGGATTGCATATAAGTCAACGAAGTTGCTAGTACTTGAGTTTCGTTAACTCGTAGTACGTCCCAAACACCTAGACCATTTTTAGCAGTCCAAATTTTGTCTCCGGCGCCAAGTTTACTAACTGGTGCTGTAAACTTGTCAAGACTGAATACAGTATAATCAACATCTTGTAAATTAACATATCCGGCAGTTGGTATATCAGTTGTATATACTGTATCTACACGATTACTATATAATGCTGTACTTGTACTTGCTAAGTTGCTTGCATTATATACGTTAGCCGATGATAAGTTAGCAATAATATTACCAGTAGTTGCTACGGTATTAAAGGTAAACGCGATCGGATTAGTTGTAAACACACTTTGATCTAAAACAAATTCAGTAAACTGATTGCTGTTAATACCACCGTAGTTACCAACGTTAAATGCCCATTCTTCGTAGACATTAACATTACCGTTGACGTTATTAAAGGCCGCCTTGGTTAATGCTGTAATAGCATTCATTGAGCCTTTTTCTTTGATGTAGCCTTGATAGAATTTAGTTTGTGTAGGAATACTAATTCCCAAATCTGTCAAATATTGACGTTGACGGAATCCAATTAGGCCGGCAGAATATTCTTGGAAAGTTTCATCGCTTGGAGGATTGTCTACATCATATAGGTGTGCGAACTGGCCAGCATTTAAACTAAAGTTTTGTAGTAATCCAGTTTGTATAGATTCCTTTTGTATTTGCGACCACAGAACATTATTAAAACTTTGGCTAGCAGGAATATCCTTTGTAGCTGTGTAATAAAAATTGTTATATAGTACAATATCGCCTGTTCGGTAGTCCGTTCCGGCTACCCACGATTCAATCATCGGATCGCTATAGATATAACCAGCAGCACTTAATGCACCTGTCCAGGCGCCAGTTTTTTCTCCGGATACCTTTAATCTAAACTGGCGTGTACCTTGTTCAGGAACATAGATAATATCGCCAAAGTCACTCTTATTGTCAAATACTAATACATGTTCGTATTGTACTAAATTTAATCTAGCAAAACATATAGTTGATCCATCTAATGTTCTTAGAATAAATCTGTTACTGGCCACAGGAGATTCTGTTCTAAGTAAAGAAAAATTGCTACTCTTAATAGGTACAAAATTTTGATCTAGAATAATACTTTGATTTGGAAGATTAGTAATTTCGTCTACTATTGTTCCTGCTGTTGTTAATTGCAACGCAGTAGTTTTAGGATTTAAAATAATTACTGTACCGGCGGCCCATCCTTGTTGTGCCCAATATACTAATTCTTTAACGCTTAATGTCCAGTTATTGGTTTCACTTAAATCTGTATTGTATGTGTCAAACGTAAATCCAACGGATGTTAAATATCGTTCATAGCTAATTAAAAAATCAGCTACTTGTTGTACAGTAGAAAATTCAGTGCCATACGGTATTGCTTGTATAGTTTTTGAACTGTCTTCGTATATTTGTACAGAAATATTGTTGATAGTTAAAGTATTACTATTGCTGCTAGCAACGCTAGGAATAATATTAAAAAACGGAATGCTAGGATCGTAACCCGATACTGTATATCCATTAATTGTGCGTTCAACAATTACAGCACTATATGTTGCTGTAGCAAGAGGAACTGACTTATTTAAATAAATTTTATAGTTAGTATCGGGAAGGATAACACTACCATTGGTTGAACCTGGACTGGTCTGTTCGGCACTAACCGTTAACATCTTGTAGTCCGTAAATCCAGCCATTTTGTAATTAAGTTGTACAGATAATCTATTAAAATAATCACTAAGTTTTGCCACTGGGTCAATACCTAGATTTTTAATACTATCTCCAACCCAGTTAATATATCCACTGGTACGTACAGTTGTTCCTGAAGATGAATCACCGTTAACATTTAACAAGCTAGGTGTAATGCGTTGGTTAACCGAGTTACTAAATTGGCCTGTTGCTGAATTAATATAAAAATTAGAAGTATCTAACTGTGTGCTGAAATAATCTGCTGGGCGCATTAATGCCAATGCTGTTTGCATTGCATATGGGAAATCACTACTACGACGCCATGCTGTTTCTGCTGGGCCTTGTTGTCCAAAAGAAAAATCAAGACCGGCCTGTGCCGAATTATATGCACCGTTTAGCGGAATTTCGATTGGGTTTATTAAGTTACCAGCAGCATCAACAGGTATAAAGCCAGTTAATCCTGGACGTGCAAATCGTACGTCGTTGTAAGCTGAAGAGTTGCTACCATTCCATATGTAACCTGCTTCTAGGTCGGCCCAAAGTACAGTATTACCGTTGGTGTACGGAGCAGGACCATAACGTGTAGCCCACCAACTTGGTTGGCTGCTAAATCCTAGCATTTCCCAAGGTGTTAAGTTTGGAGTATCGGTATCAAACCAATAGTTGTAAATAGCTCTCCATGAGCCTTGTAAAAATGATTTATCAACTACATCAGGGAAACGACTATAGTTCCACGTCCACGCATTATTAGCATCAAATGTGTTGTTTGATATGTAATTAATTTTATTTGCGCCAACCCAGGACAAAAAGTCTCGACTAATAATTTGATTATACTCGGCTAATGAGTAATCAGTATTTCTAAATCTACCAGGAATAGTGTCGTGTATATTAAGATTATTCTTACTGTAATCAACTTTAATATTGTTGTAAATGCGAAGTTCTAATTCTAACAAATAGTCATCTCGGAAATCGCCAAATGCTGGAGTGATGCTGCCATCGTGACCAACTATTACATTAACCGGTGTTTGGTAAGTGTTGTCAAGATATAGCAAAGGATTAGACTTTGGATACAGTCCTAGTTTAGTGGGAGTTTCTGGAATATAATTTCCGTCAGTATTAGCATAGTCTTTGATAACAATTTTATCCCCAACTGTAAAAGATCTGGAGAATGTAATTACTGGGCTGATTAAACTAAAAACGTAATCTTTGCCAACTGTCTGTTGAACCCCGTTTACATAAACTAGTACAGCGCGATTACTTAATACGGTGTTGTCAAATATTGAGCCAATTTCATAATTCATTTGCCCAGCATTTAATACAGTATATGCTGTTTCTGTATATTCTCCGCCTTGCGGAACCATATCGCTGTAATACCAAGGGAACGAACTGTTTTTAACAGCATTAATTGTTTGTAAAATTGCGTCAACACCGGCCGCTGGATTTTTATAATCCAAGCCAGACATAGTTGAACATAAAGATAAGAATTTATTTTTAAATTTTTGATATTCTTTTCTAGCTAAGTTAATACCATTGATAAAATTAACTTCTGGATCACTTAAAAATGTCATCGCATATATCAACGGACTTGTATGCTGTAGTAGTGTTCCACCTTGTCGTTTTAAATAGTTGTCCTGTGTAGGAATACTGGTTGTTGAACTTACGCTGGTATTTTCAATTAATTTATTGTAATGACTACGCAATTGACCTAGTGTAATAGTATTGAAATTTGTATTCAATGGGTTAAAATCTAAATTACTAGGAATTTCATAATAGGCAGTTGAACTTGATGTATTGCTGAAAATTAATACATCAATTTTATCGCCAACGGCTGGCATAGTATTAAAAGCAACAACATAATATACACCAATTGGTGTTATTGTATAATCCGTTACAGGATTTAATAATGTATTGTTTAAATATACTTTTGTGTGTGGTACCGTACTTTGAGATACGGGCAATATATCAATTTGTACAAATGCTCGTTGTGTTCCAGCTGTATCTACTGTAACAACGTAACCATCAAAGAATTTTGTAAACACCTGACACTGACTAGTTTTTTCTAGATTTTCTGTCCAGTTGTTTAACATGGTAGTTCCATTAACCATGTAACCAGAGCCAACTTTAACTGTACCAGCTGTAGTTGTAAATGTATCAGTGTCGTAATAATTGGTAAAAGAAATATCACCAATGTTATTAAAGTTTATGTAGGATAAAGGAAAACCTAAAATTGCATCATTGGTTCCTGTGCCCGATGTATATCCAAACAGACGAGATCCGGCAAATGTCGATCCAGGATATACTACCGTATCACTAAAGCTGTATCCATTGACATCTACTACGTCAAATAGCGGAGTTTGGTTAATTGCTGTCTTGGCCTGACATTGATACCAATTAGTACCATCAAATCTAAATGTTTTCTTTGCGTTGGTTGCACCGCCCATTACTAATAAATTTTGTCCAACTATAATAGGATCGTCGGCTGTTGGAACTAATGTAATATAATTATTTCCAGCAATAGACTGATTTTGTACTTGATACACTTGAGATTTTACAACGTTGTCGTAGTCGTTGGCAAATACTACGCGATCGTTTTCTTGAAGAGTTGCACCGTCAACTTGTGCTGTAATTTTGCCTTCAACGTCATTCATGGCATCGGTGGTAGTTGTGCCAGTTCCATCGCTAGGTGTTCCATCGCGTGTGGCTATAAACTTAACACCAACTGTATTTGATGCTGCACCAAATGATGTAAAGTCAGTAGTGCCAACACTTAAAATTGTATAGTTTCCATATTTTGTTAATGTCTGGGCACTATTAGAAAATGTTATATAGTTAATAGCAGGTTTAGCTTGCTGACCATAATTGAATAATTTTAAACCAGCTTCAAATTCAATAATTGGTCTACGTGCTAGTAAATTTGGTCCATAGTCTGCAGACGTATTATTTTTCACGGCTGTGTAAAGTATTACATCTTTGTGGAACCAACGATTATATCGTGTCCACGCATTTTGGTCTGGGCTGGCTCGATTAATTGTAATATAATCAGGAGTTGTTGCGATTGCTGAGCCGTAGGCCTCGGGTATTATTAATGCATTGACATCTATCAATGAGATTGATGTGCCAACTCCTTCAACGTAATATTGATTATTTGCGTATGAACTTGGTGTTACAAAACTGTCAAACTGTACTTTAAGTCCGTTTGTAAATACTACACCATTCGGGCTAGTATAACTTGCTTGACCAATAATATCTGCATTGACATCAATCTTAGAAGTTGCATTATCTACTAATTTAATTTTTCCAACAAAGCCGGGATCACTACTGTCTTGATAATACAAATAGTCGGAGATAGATGTAATAGCCGGAACTGGCTGATATGATAAATTTTTATCTAACCAAAATTGCTGGCTTGCATGTGTAACACCAGATCCCACAAATACACGTTGCAACGATGCGATTGGTGTAGATGGGACTAATTGTATAATATAGTCGCCTGTGCCTGTTGCTACTAAGTTAAGTTTCCAGATACTAGTACGAGTCGCTAAGTCTATTACCTGACCTGGTATTACTTTAGCCGACAATACAGCTGGTAAACTAGCATAAGCTGGAGGAACCGACGGTGTTGTCCAATTGGCTGCACTTGAATCATTATTAATAAAAATAATAGATTTAGTACCAAGTTGGTTTACAATGCCATCTAATCCTGTAGGGAAATTTGTAAGGAATGCACTTAATAATTGATTTTGTATGTCAGTATATTGAAAACTAACTGCCGCATCCACTGTGGCTTTAACTGGCATATCAACATAAAAATTTTGTGATGTTGATTGCGGAACTTGGAACGTAATACTTCCACTGTCTGTGCCATTGTTTGTCACTCCAAAAACTTGGCGAGTACTTAGTGTAGGTACGTTAGGATCAACCCCAGACACACCAGGTTTACTTTGAAACCAAAATTCAAATCCTGGTTGGTCAATATTAAATGTATACGTGCCTCCACGTGCTAGTGTAAGTTGTGTATTGGGGTGCGAACCGTTATTACTAAAAACATATCCGCCAAGATTAGTATCTCTTGTTACTGTATATGTAGTACGATACGGAACTTGATTTGCAGCAATACCAATTGGTGCAGGACCATTAGGCAACCAATAGTAGTTGTAATAGTTTACAAATTTATCATAGTTAAAGTGTCCGTCGTAGCTATAACTAGTAGAAGAAAATAGTCGTTGATGGTCAGTAACTATGCCGTTAGCTGACGAAATACTGTTTAATAAATCAGTGTAGCCAGAATTAAATTCTATATTGTTAGCTGAATCAGTTACTACAACACTAGGCTCAAGCTGATATTGACTACGGCGAGCACTTAGTTCAGGTACATAATTATCACCTAACTTATATGTAGGGGCAAAGGTACGTCCAATATAACCATTGATAGAAACATTAACATCTGGAGAAAATAATTGATCCATGGTAGCACCAAGGAATCGTTGGTTCGTGCTACTCTGGAACGCTTGTGGTAAAAATGTAATTGTTGGTATTAAACTCATTTAATAATTTTCTCTAGTAAGTTTGTAGTAAAGGGTTGCCCAAGTTTAATGTTGCTGCTGTAACAGCCGATACAATATCAATATCATTAACAGTTGCGGCGCTGGTAATAATTTCCCATGGCTCTGCATTAATTTGGAAATAGTTACCAAACACCAATGTATTGTCTGCTGGTACAATTAGTACGCTAGATATATTTGGTGCTAGGGTTGCGTGTAAGTACGCAGCCAACTCACTGAAATAAAATGCGTCGCCAAAGTCCCAGTTGTTTGGATCAAAGTAATTATTAATTGCAGCAATTACCTGTGTTTTAATTTCGTTGTCAGTTAAACCAACAGATGAATTTTTAATAATTTGGAAACGTGCCTGTACACTTGGGTCTGCTTTTGCTCCAAACAGTGGTTTGAATTTTGCAGGATTATAAACAATAGTATCGCTCACGGCTTTGTAATTGTCTAGACTACCGTAATCAGTTTCAAGGCTACTAGTAGTAGGAGGAATAGGCATAGATAGTTTGCCAGTTAAATCTCGTAACCAATTGATGTAGTCTGTTGCATAGGCGCTGGTTAATATATACATATCAATGATATTAATTGGCGTTGGGTCAATACGACTACGTGCTGGACTATTATGTTTGTATTGGAAATACAAACTGTTTCTTGAACTCGATACTGAGCCGGCAGCCTGTGTAAACAAATCAGGATTGTCTGGGATGCCGTCCATTTGTGTTGTTGGACTCTTAACTAATACCTGTGTAGGATCTACATAACCATCGGACTCGGTGAAGGTATTATAAATTTGCCATACTAAATCATTGGCTAATGGACTACCAGAATTAGGTTGACTATTAATTTGTAAAATTTTAATAATATCAGATACATTCAAACCCGTGGCTGAATTATAAACACGAACTTCTGGATCAAAATAGAATCGTGTGCCGCCAGCAGAGCCAAATGTATATTCTAAGACTCGGTAATTAATTGTGTACAGTCCTTGATTATAAGTAAATTTCAATAACCAGTTAGTGCTAGTACCAATGTCAGATGGTAATATATTTGCCCATGTTTGATTTACTTGATCGTAGTAAAGACCAAAATTAACGGTGGCTTCAATTTGACTAATAATAGTAGCAATAAGACTGTTGCTCAGATCATTCTTATACGGAGGAATAATAGCAACATTACCACCTAAGTTACTGTCGCTTAATATTGCTCCAGTTGGAACTACTGTACCAAAAGTAATTAAACTTGGTGTGCTAAAATCGCCGTTGGATACTACGTTAACTACCGAAGCATAAAAACTTGTTGTGTCTGTGCTCAAACTTGGTGAGCCGGATTTTAAAAGATGTTGTGCATCAAAATGATATCCGGCTGGCGCTGTAAACTGTAGACTTGCACCCGGTGCAACATATTGTAAATTTCCACTGACTCCTAGCCCAACTTGCTGAGTGTTACCGGCATATTGTAAGTATCCTGAACTTGTTGATGTCGAATTACCAGTTTGTGAAAACGTCACGTTGGCATGCGGGCTATTATAACGCTGGAATGTAGCATAGTAATAATTTTGCATTTCTGTGCTGCTAATAGCCGGAACTACTTGATTATAAATTGCCGAATAGATATCGTCAGTAGTTAAAAAACTAAACGAAGTTGAATTAATAGAACTGTTGGCTGTTAAAATACCATCATCACCAAAAATGTTTGTAGTCGAATAACTACCAGTAGGATCAATTGCATCGAGATATAAACTTACACCCGAACTAGTACGGTTAACCGCTTTGATTTTTTGAATACTTGTAAACTGAGTCGCAGGGAAAATATTATAATCTTCGCCAGTGATCATACGATTTTGTGTATAGTACTGTTGTGGTGCCGCTGACTTGATACTAGATAAACTTGGAGCAGCATTAGCATTAGTTACTGTGTAGGTTAAGCTGGCTGTAACTGTTAATGTTTCAACTGTGTTCTTTTTGCTAATATAGCTAAATGCGATACTTACGCTAGATAGGTCATCTGGAGTAATACTATAAGTGGTGCCGTTACCTGTGCGATAGTAAAACACAAACTTACCTGTAGGAATGTTTGCAAACGATCCATCGCCAAATACCAAATTGATTTGGTCATTGTTTAGAGTATTAACCTGATATAAATTCTTTTCTGTTAAGTTGTTAAACACCACATTGATGCCAGGTAGTGCAGGAACTTGTGTCCATAGTGTCTGTGGATTGTTATTAACATCTAGACTGTATAACCATTGATCTGTGTTGGTAATATTATTTGTAGCAACCGTAACAAAGTTATTTGGAATACTGTTTGTAATGTTAAATGAAGTTGAAGTTAAACTACCTTGTTTAAAGAAAGTAAAAAATCCAGTATTATTACTGCCATTACCATTATTGTCGTTGCGATATAAAATATTAAATATACCAGCTTTTGTTGGATCTGATTCGTATATGTAATTTTTACCCACGCTGGTTGCACTAACCGCTTCAAACGGAATACTAGTACCTTGTATTTTAGCTGTAAACGGTGCTGTAGGTAATGTGTTTGGATTTAGATTAATACTGTATTCGTCAGTTTGGATACCATTAATTGCTTGGCTATTACCAGGCTTGCCCACTTGTTCGCTGGTAATTAAACTAGCATTGATAATTGAGGTAAATTGTTCTAACCAATTATCGTTAGTTAAGTCGTTCCAGTGTACTGTTAGTCCAGCTAAGTTTGTACCATTGCTGTCGGTTAGACTTTCTGTAGTATTAACGCTGTTAATTTTTAATAGGCCAGATGCCGCATTTGTGCGACTTGGATTGTAACTTAGCATACGTGCTAATTTAAGGATACTGTCACGACGTTGTGCGGTATCAATGAAGTTTTCACGTGCGTTTAAATCAGTGCGGAAAGCTAAACTTTGGCCCAAGAAAGCTATCATGTCGATTAACGCAATATATTCACTGCTTTCCAAGAAGTCATTAAAAGTCTCTGGATAGTAGACTTTAATGTAATTGATCATGCTGTTACGCAATGTTTCAAAGTCGTAACTAGTGAAGTCTGCGTTAGTGAAAGTTTGATAAATCTTAGTCCAGTCTTGCTGAACTAGTAGATTCGTTTGACGTGTTGTTTGGGCCATATTATTTTACCTATATCAAGTATTTATCGGTAGAAATAATATGGTCAGTTAATTAGTGGTTAAAGTTTGGGTTGAGCGATCAAAATTTAGCGATAGTACGCTAGTTTGATTAGTTGGAATATAACTAAGTGTTAGTTGTATTAAAAATCCGTGATCTTGTTGTGTAATTGCTACTTGTCCTACAGCTAATCGTGGATCATAGCTGATAATCTTGTTAATGTCGTTTTGTATTAACAGTTGAGTATTTTCGTCTAATGGTTCAAACAACATATCCCAAATAACAGTACCAAACGTAGGTTGCATTAACTTCTGACCCTTGCGTATATTAAAATAATTCAATAGGTCTTGCTTGGCTAATTCAAAATCAGTCAATGTGTATTTTTTGGCGTTAACGGCGGTACTAAAACCTCTATATGTAGTCATATTGTATTTATTGGCTTAAAATTGTAATAGCATACTGGCCAGCATTAAACGGCTCGGCGCCAACACCAACATTACCAAAGCGCCAGGCATAAGCACCAGTTCCTGCTGTGTTTACGTAGGTTGGCGGAGTACCTACTCCAAGAACCCAGGCCACGTATATCATACCAGCTACTGTTGCAGCATCATCGTCGGGTAAAATTGCATTAATTTTTTTCAAATTGGTATAATTGTCAAATATCAATTGATATGCTAAATGCTCCTGACTAGTTCTACTAGATAAAAATTCATTTACTGTTGAAACATTATAAAGATAATTTGCATAGGAATTGGCAGAATTTCGTATAGTAACTGGGCGCCAGCAAAGTCGATAATTTACACAATTGGTACCGTATGCTTGATTACTGCCTGCGGCTAATAGCCCATACGATTCTAATTGTTGTGTAGTAACTTGATATCTGCCAAGTTGGTTGTTAACACCAATTTTACTATAATTCCATTGGCTTTGATCGTAGGCTATTTGTGCTTGTAAATTACGAATTTCTACGCTGGTTAACATATCAATGTTAGCCCAGTACGGCGGAGATACCGGCGCATCAGCTCGACCTAACCAGCTTTTTGGTAAAGGTGTTAGTACGGTTGTAAATGCGGCGTTAGTTATTCCAATGTCCATATATTAATTTTTTGGTGCTGGTCTAGTCCAGGGTTCATGTGTAGGCACTACTTTACAAATTGAATGTAATGTACTTCCAGCTTGCCATCCTGTGCCTGTGAATACTGTATCTGGGGATATGTGAGGGATCGCTGGTATTGGTGGAATAAACAACGGAGGCTTTGTTAAACAATTCAATGCCAGCGGTGTTCCAAATAAATTTAATGGGCCAGCGGCTGTTACATCTACAGCGCCAATGGCGTTAATTTTTACAAAGCCGCCTGCGCTTACGCTAGTTTCTCCACCGGATGCTATGCTAATCGCACCAAGCGAACTCATCCCTATTGTTGCTAGGCTAGTTACTTTAACACCAATTTCTCCATTGATATTAACGGATTCGGCATTCATATTAATAGTGCTGTCACTGTGAAAGTTCATTGGTCCCATGCTACGCATATTAATACCAGCAGCGGCATAAACATTAAAGCTACCGTCGGCACTGAATTCCATCCACTGGCTACCACTGGCGCTGGCAATGTATAATACATTTTCTGTATCATTCATTAGTACTTGGTGCCCACCACTGGTACGCAATCTTATTAGTTGATCTTTACCGTCGGTGTCACCGTCGTCCATAACAAACTGATGTCCACCTTTGCGGTAAAATACCAATAGTGGGTCTTTGGCATATTGATCAGATGGTGTAGCTTTACGACCCGGCGTACTAATACCGTAAACATTACTTGGTGCTTCTCTCAAGCTGCTAGAGCTGATTGCACCACGTATAGGATCTTGATCAAGTCCTTGTTTTACCAACACCATTGTTTGGTATTCGTGCGGGTAACGCATTGTAGTAGTTAATCCATCACTGTTAAAAGCATTAGGATCGCCAATGTCGTATTCAACTACGGGCAACACACTGGTATTGTTTATATAAGAATTTAATGCATCTCCGGGACTAGAGGTATACTGAGATCCGCCGATGCTACGTGCCATACCTGGTACCATATGATGACTAGGGCTTTCGTATGTGCAAGCAAACCAATAACCACGATTCTTTTTACCATTGGCAAATATAACTAAAACATTATTACCAATATCAGGAGGCACCATCCACATGCCGTAGCTTTGTCCTGTTGTAGCCGGGGTGTTAGGCCCAGCTGTATCGCCACCAGTTGTTTTTCCAAAAAACGGACTAGCATAGCGTACACGTATAGCACCGCTGTCAGCTGTAGGGGCAGACCCTTGATCTGTTACGTCAGTATAGCCGCTCCAATCGGGAATGGTAACCCACAATTCTCCCATACGACTATTTTCAACATGCCCTACTACTTGTGCTAGATACGGACCTGGATCTAAACGTTCACCACCTTGGTTAACGTCTTCGGTCATTATTTTGTCGCCGCCTTTGCGTCGTCTATTTGTCATTTCACCCATGTTTACAACCTTTGATATGTAGTACTACTATTTGAATTAACACCAGAATTAGAACCATTCTGAATACTTTGTTGTACCGGCGTCACTGTACCGTTACTGGTACGCAATGTACCACTGGCAAATTGGTCAATTAAGTCGTGATTAATATATCTTGCCATGCTCAATACCTGCTCAAATACTCCATTGCTAAAGTGATTTTCAATGGTTATAATTCTATACTGACCACTGAATAAGCTAGGATACATACCTGGCGGAGGATATACTAAACCTTGATTGGAAATATCTAAATCTAAATCAATTGGCGTATTTAAAGTAATACCTACTACCACTTCTCCCCTGTCTGTAGGTATGTGGCCGTACTGTTGTGCATAATCATACGCACTCTGTGTGCCAGTGGCAAAGCCTGCGTATAGCCAATCGTCTTGTTTTAATAGTGTAGGATCGCCGACAATTTTTAAATCTAAATTGATCATGTCGCCATTTAATCCGCTGAATACCGAATCCACTACGTCGGCCGCAACACGAGCTGGAGGGTTTCCTTCAATGCCGGTATTAATAATATTAGGCTTGGTGGTAAAATTTCTAAATCTAGCCGGTGTTATATTTCTGGCTTGTCCAATTTGACTTATTACCGTTCCTAACGTACTTGGTGTTAGCATTGGAATATATAATGTTTCTTCGCTAGCATTAGCTGATGTATTTTTTGTCGCCTGTGTTGCTGCAAATATAGTATTATACTGTTGTAAGGCCGTATAATAAGTCATGTCAAATTTTAACTTAAAATCTAATACATCTATATTTTGACCAGTATAGATATAATTGTAATTTTTAATTGTGTAATTTCTACTGTCTGAAAACACAGGACCAGCTGGGTGTTCGCCCTTCCATGTTGTGTAGGGATCAATGTGATAAACGGCCTGCACTGGATATTGTCCTCTAACAGAATCAACGACATTATTGTTTATAGTGCCTTTAATATCCATGCCGGCGTAGATAATCTGCGATGTTGTTTTGAATACCTTTAAGGGATTAGTTTGATCCCCAGTAGAGCTAGGCGATGCTGTTCCAATTCCCTGTGATGATGTCATAAAAGATGACTGAATCATAATTCTAGTAATAACATCAAGTATAGGAGTATTGTGTGGTATAGTAAAAGTCTTTTTGTCAAACTTTATACCTTGTACCCCAGGATTTGTTTGCTGTAGTGTAGCCTGATTAGGATCTACAATAGTAGCTGACGCAATTGATACTCCGTTGGTTGTAGTAGTATCACAGACAAATTTATAAGAATCTGCGTATTGTGCTGACCCATTGGTTATGTTGTTTTGAAAATAGTTATTTAATTTTTTAGCAAATTCATCAAAGAACTCTTGTACTGTGCCAGCGGTAATGGTAATATCTGTATAGGTATTGGCCATTTCTGGATAGTGTGTCCAACCACCAGATGATGTAAACTCAATATTATACTGTGCTCCTTTTTTGTCTATGTCTATGTCACATGACACTAGCTTGATAGGAAAACGTTTTCTGTATAATGCTGTTTTACTTGGTGGTATTTGTTGTCCCGCATCGTCGTAGCCAACAAAGTCTAATTGCAACATATATGGCTGTTGTGTATAGTTTATATACTTGGTGCCATCAAAGCCTGCATCAACTAGGGTATCAATAAAAGTAACGCCGTATGGCTCAACGATCACTAACTTGCCATCTATCATATTACTACTACGACTAGTTTTATTAGGGCCAATTGTAGTTGTAAAACTTACTTCTTGTATGTTGTAATTTAATCCATAGTTACTAGAGTTCAGCGCAGGGCTTGGTACACGACGGTCAGGATATTTGCCTGAATCTTCAGCTACTACGTAACTCTTTGGCCCAGGTTCAACGGCCATTGCAGCTGCCGGATCTGTTGCCGACATAATTTTATTAAAGTCCGCAACATCCAACCACCACATACTCCAGTTATATGTCCAGCTTGCAAACTGATGCATGGGATTTGGTAATAGACTAGTAATAGGAGGACGATCGTCTGTAATTGTAACAGTAGGTAATGTGTCGCTTGATGCTCCCCCGGGTCCAGTTTCCCCAGTGTTACCGACACCATTGATCTCAATTGCCATTGGCGTGCCATTGGACGTTCCTACTGAATTAACTTCGGCAGTGGCCTGAGCATCGGTCATTGTATCGGGGTGCCCGGGCTCAATTAATGCATTATAGTAATTAATCTGGGCTTGAGTCCAATTAGATTGAATTGGCATCTTAGATTCCTAGTGCGGAACGCACAGTAGCATATGATGGTACATAAATTACAGTACCTGTAGTAAAACTCATTAATGGGTCTAAAATAACATTAGGATTACGTACAGCAAATATCCACCAAAGACCGGTGTCTTGATATATGTCGTGTGCTAATAGATCTGGTCGCATGTTATACGCTGGGTCAATTTGATATACCGCATCGTCATTGGCCGCTGGTATTGTTGTACCGTTCCATACATCAAGAAACGGTCCCCAAGTTGGAGTATTATAATAAGGACTACTCTTAGAATATTTCGCTGACATTATAGGAATCCGCCTGTTTTAAAGCCCTTAGCATAGCGACCATTTTGTGTTGCACCAAATGCACTGGCGCTGCCGTTTACGTTATTAATTAATGCTCCACGAGCAAAATCATTAAGGCTAAAGTTCTGACTTTGACTTAATCGGCTATAGGTTGGTTGTAGCGTAACCGTTATCTGGCTAGTTGTTGGCAATCTTGTACTGTTTAATCGATAGTTTGTAAATTGCGGATTATAACCTGTGTTAGTTGCTGCTGGTTCGGGAATATCCATATAGTCCACGTTGTCTGGCATAGTATGACTAAAACTTGTACAAACACAGGGTATATTAGGCAAGTAATATTCGCCATAGCCATTTAAGTAAACAATTGGAGGAGGATTTCCTGCGTTAGGATCTGTGCCAAAGAACATTTTGGTAATGCTACGGAAAAAATAAATTGTTGCCAATAGGTACTGGCCTTCGTTTACGTTTTGAACTGAAAAGTCGCCGGTAATTGTAATAGGCTGTACTTCTGAATTGTTATAAAAATACTGTGCATAGTTACTGTGCGTTAAACGCTGTGCTTCGTAGTTGGCTGTATGGGTGACTGTTACTGTGGGAGTATACGGGAAAACAACACCAACTCTAGTAGCGCCGGCGCTGTTAAATAGACTGCTAATTTGTCCGGCTATCTGATTTACGCCACCGCCGGATTCTTTAATCAATGGACTTAATAATGTATTATTTGAGTCATTGTAAAAATAATTGGCATTTGGTGCTAGACTAATGCGAACACGCCAGTCGGTATTAGCATTAGGATATATAAATTGCGGGCTAGGGCCTGCTGTTTTGCTACTATACTGAAACATGTCAGCTACGTTTTGACGTGTGCTAGCATTACTAAGCCCAACAGATCCTAGTGCGCTGCTGCCAATAGCCGCAGACACTTGAGACCCAAACGATGATCCGGATCCTGTAATCCCGGGCAATGCTGAATTTGGTAATACTGGCATATAAGTCCTATGTTAGTATAGTATTTATCGGGCGCATAAACGGCTCAGATAATGTTTGGTAATTTCAAAATTAGGTTGACCGTGCTAGATTAAATATGTTAGTATGTGCTAACTTTAAAGGAAATAAAGGTGCGCCACAATTATCTTAATAACAAAGACATTCTCAAAGAAATTCATAAAAGTAAAACAACATATTGTTTATACCTAAATCCAGCAGATTCCGAATACGATATAATTTTACCAGATGTAAGTAAAATTAATAAAAAGAACATAGCAGAGGGCCGTAAAAATCGTGCCGAACGACTAACTAAGCTAGCACACGAAGCTGCTGTTGCGGCCGATGGTATTAAACGTAAGGTTGACGAATTTGAAGTTAAAGTCAAGGATGTGCCCGCAACTGACGTAGTTTTCCGTATTATGACTTGGGATCATATTCCCGTAGACGACGTTAAATCAAGGAAAGCTGCGGTTAAGGCAATGGAAGAAGAAGACGGTCCAGTTCGTAGCGAATACGACGATGACGAGTTAGACATTGCCGGTAATACCAAATATGTTAAATGTAACTTCCCTCCGTTCCAACACTATAAAGTTGATGAAAACAACACACCTATATGTGTAGGTAAAAGCCACTGGGTTGGTACATTAGAAAACGGCAAGTTTAGTCGCGAGCACGGTAAGATGACTCCTAAGCTAGCCCATATGTTTATTAAGCTGTGTGAGCGTTATGCTACTCGCAGTAACTGGAGAGGATATACATACAATGACGAAATGCGTTCACAAGCCTTGCTACAACTCAGCCAAATTGGACTCCAATTCGACGAATCAAAATCGCAGAACCCTTTTGCGTATTATACTGCCGCTATCACTAATAGCTTTACTCGTGTCCTAAATATTGAAAAGCGTAATCAAAATTTACGTGATGATATTTTAGAAATGAATAACCTTACTCCAAGTTATACACGGCAGGGACAAAAAATTAGTACAAGTTCTGGCACTTACGACGATTGAGCAAACAACCGTTTGCTTTTCGTTTGATAATTCTCTATACTAAGATACTATGACAAACCTTTTTAAGAAGGCGGCTATCTTTACTGACATCCATTTTGGACTCAAGAGTAATAGTACGCTACACAACGAAGACTGTTTAAATTTTGTACGTTGGGCGACAGCCAAGGCCAAAGAAGAAGGGTGCGAAACTTGTTTGTTTCTAGGAGACTGGCATAATAATCGAGCAAGTCTTAACATCCTTACTTTAGGCTATAGCCTACGTGCATTGGAGCATTTAAATGAAAACTTTGATCAAACATACTTTATTCCAGGCAACCACGATTTGTATTATCGCGATAAGCGTGATGTACAAAGTGTGGAGTGGGCCAAGCACTTATCTAATGTCCACATTTGTAACGATTGGACTACTATCGGCGACGTTACTATTGCTCCGTGGCTTGTTGGCGACGACCATAAGAAACTGAAAAAACTAAAAGGCAAGTATATGTTTGGGCACTTTGAGTTGCCCGGATATTTAATGAATGCCATGGTAGCTATGCCGGATCACGGTGAAATTACCGGCAATGATATGCAGGGATTTGAGCATGTGTTTACCGGACATTTCCATAAACGACAAACACAACGTAATGTAACTTATATTGGTAATGCTTTCCCACACAACTATGCCGACGCCGGCGACGATGATCGTGGACTAACTGTATTAGAATGGGGCAAGGCTCCTGTGTATCATTCCTGGCCCGATCAACCTATGTATCGTGTATTTCAATTGAGTGACGTATTAAAGCATACAGAGAAGATGCTCGTCCCAAATATGCACGTTAGAGTAAATCTAGACATTGATATTAGCTACGAAGAAGCTACGTTTATCAAAGAAACATTTATCGATACGTATAAACTTAGAGAGATTACGCTAATTCCTGCCAAGGTAACAGATTTAACTGATTACGAAATACAAGGTAATATTGAATTTGAAAGCGTAGATCAAATTGTCTATAGCCAATTAACCACAATCGACAGCAATCAATACAATCCAAACTTGCTGTTAGACATTTACCGCAATTTATGAAAATTTATGCAAACGGCTGTTCATATACCTATGGAGACGAATTAAAATCCCCCGGTACATCTGCATGGCCTGTGCTAGTTGCTAATAAATTTGGCGCCAGTTTAATTAATCAAGCTGTAAGCGGTGGAACAAACGAGCGTACTCTGTATCATACTGTAAAAAATATCAATCAAGATTTTGATTTATATCTAATTGCCTGGAGCGAATACAGTAGATTTACCTGTTACAGGGCAGACAATAATGCCGAAGTTAATTTTAATATTCACCTAAAACATACCATGTACGAGCACGACCCCGCATATTCTACGTGGGGTAAAACTTATTATACAACATGGTATAATGAATTGTTTGCATTCAAATTATGGTTACAACAAATTATACAGCTACAGGCCTTGTTTGAAAAAAATCAAAAACAATATCTAATGATCAATACTATGAGTAATCAGCTCGACCGCTGGTTGGTAGGCAAAGATGATTTTATTGCATCCGTTAATCGTATGATCAATGTTGACATTATGAATGATGATCAAATATTTGCAGAGTGGCAAGAAATACAGTATTATGTAGAACAGATCGATACAACAAAATTTTACCAATGGAATCAATTCTTTATTAAAGAGCTATCAACTAAATTTGAATGTGGTCCAAATACTCATATCCTGGAAAAGGGTCACGAGTATCTAGCTGATATAATTTATAAACACTTATGTTCAAAATAAAAACTTTGACCGTTAAAAACTTTATGAGCGTGGGTAATACTACCCAGGCTGTTAACTTTGACCGTAGCGACTTGACTTTAGTCTTAGGCGAAAACTTGGACTTAGGTGGTGATGACACTGGCGCACGTAACGGTACAGGCAAGACTACTATTATCAATGCTCTTAGCTTTGCACTATACGGCAATGCACTTACTAATATTAAGAAGGATAACTTAATCAACAAAACTAATAGTAAAAATATGATGGTTACTATTGATTTTGAAAAGGACGGAGAGACCTATCGCATTGAGCGTGGGCGTAAGCCTGGTATTATGAAGTTCTTTGTTGGTGATAACGAAAAAGAAATCACCGATGATGCACAAGGTGACAGCAGAGAAACACAACAGGAAATTGAACGTATGCTAGGCATGAGCCACGATATGTTCAAACACGTTGTAGCACTTAACACATACACAGAGCCGTTTTTAGCACTCAAGGCAAATGATCAGCGAACTATTATTGAACAGTTATTGGGAATTACCTTACTAAGCGAAAAGGCCGATAGATTAAAAGAATTAAATAAAGCCACTAAGGACGCAATTAGTCAAGAAGAATTCCGTATTAAAGCTGTAGGCGATGCTAACAAGCGTATCGAAGAACAAATTGAAAGCCTTAAGCGTAGGCAAGGCATATGGATTACAAAACATGAAGAAGAGATTAGCAAACTCCAAGATGCGATTGAAGAGCTACAGAAAATCGATATCGCGTCCGAGATTCAGGCACACCAAGCGTTTAAGACCTGGGACCAAACCCGAAAGGATATCAATGAGCTATCGTCGGCGATTAGTCGCACGAAATTGGACTTATCCCGTGAAGAAAAGACGATTGCTAAGATCACAGCAGAACTTGTTTCGTTGGAAAATCATACGTGTCATACCTGCGGTCAAGAATTCCATGACGAAAAGCACCAACAGGTATTGGGATCAAAGCAGAGAGAATTGGATGGAGCAACGGAGTCAGCGAGTGCCCATGTTGCCACTTTGGCTGAACTACAGTCAGCTCACAATGGGCTGGGCAAACTAGGTCCGCGTCCCGAAACGTTTTATGATAAAGAATCTGATGCTATTCATCATCAAGCTAGTGTTGACAATTTAATTAAACAGCTATCAGCCAAGGCAGAAGAATTAGATCCTTACGTAGAACAAATTGCTGAGATGCAAACACAAGGCTTAGAAGAAATTACATACGATGTGTTAAATGAACTATCAAATCTTAAAGACCATCAAGAATTTCTACTTAAACTATTAACAAACAAAGATTCGTTTATTCGTAAGCGTATCATCGATCAGAATTTAAGTTATTTAAATGCCCGCTTGGGACAATACCTGGATCGTATTGGATTACCACACACAGTTAAGTTTAACAACGACTTATCTGTATCCATTACTGAGCTAGGTAGAGATTTAGACTTTGACAACCTATCACGGGGAGAACGTAACCGCTTAATCTTATCCTTAAGCTGGGCGTTCCGAGATGTTTGGGAAAGTTTATATCAGCCCATTAACTTGTTATTCATTGACGAGTTAGTAGACAGCGGTATGGATAGCTCGGGTGTTGAGAACTCCCTTGCTATCCTGAAAAAGATGAGTCGTGAAGCTAACAAATCAATTTGGTTAGTGTCACACAAGGATGAACTAGCGGGTCGTGTAAACAATACACTACACGTAGTTAAGGAAAATGGGTTTACTACCTACAACACGGACATAGATATTGTTTAATAGAGATATTAAAATATTGCACCTCGAGCCAACTGATGTATGTCAGGCGGCTTGTCCTCTGTGTGCCCGCGAAACAGATCCTGCGTTTGATAAGAAGATGCACAACCATTTAACAATTGAACAGATTAAAGAAAAGTTTAGCGAAGATTTTATTCGCGGACTAGATAAAATGTTTATGTGCGGTAACTACGGCGATCCAGCTGCCGGCAAATATACTTTAGAAATTTTTGAATACTTTAGAAAAATTAATCCCAATATTACATTAGGTATGAACACCAATGGCGGATTGCAAAACATGACGTGGTGGGTTAAGTTAGCACGACTATTGCGTAAACCCAACGACTTTGTTGTGTTTAGTATCGACGGTTTAGAAGATACTAACCACATATATCGACGTAATGTAAATTGGGAAGTGCTAGAAGCTAATGTAGCTTCATTTATTGCTGCAGGCGGTCCTGCACATTGGGACATGCTGGTATATCGACACAACCAACATCAAGTTGATGATTGTGAAGCACTAGCACGTAAGATGAAATTTAAATGGTTTCGAGCTAAAGTTAGCAAACGTAATTACATTAACGGTCTCGAAGAACCCATCGGATGGTTGCGCCCTACTTATACTCCAGGTCGAATTGATTGTCGTGCCTTAAGCGAAGCTAGCATTTATATGGATGCACAAGGTCGCATTAGTCCTTGTTGCTGGTTAGGTGCTAGACAAAGCGATTTTATAACCGACATCAACGAAGTGGCTGTTAACTGGGACAACGTAGACCTAGTAGAGCCCACCTGTGTTGTAACCTGCACAACAAAAGATAATATAACAGTATTTGATAGCCAATGGCAACGCGAGGTTGAACTATGTTAGCTACCTGGCATTTTCATATCGAAATAAGTTCTAAGTGTACACTACGCTGTACTCGCTGTGCGCGACAAGAAGTTCCGGATTCGTTAGTTAACACCGAATTAGATTTAGAATTTTTTCAACGTAACTTTACACCAGAGTTTGTTCTAGCCAATGTAGAAAAGATTACATTCTGCGGCGACGACGGAGATCCAATTTACGCACATGATTTAATTTCAGTTGTACGTTATATCAAAACAATCAAACCCGTTGAGATTGTTATTATTACCAATGGTAGCCACAAGAAAGCTGAATGGTGGGCTGAATTGGGATCTGTACTAGATGCCGGAGATACTGTACACTTTAGCGTAGACGGATACGACAACGCCAGTAACAATTTATACAGAGTAAACAGCGATTTCGTGTCAATTATACAAGGTATTGAGACGCTAAGAGCCACGAGTAAATGTCGATTAGTATGGGCTGCTATTGCGTTTAAATTTAACGAAGAGCATATAGATTACATGCAATCGCTGGCCGATAAACTAGGCATGGATGCTTTTCAATTAACTTTAAGCACTAAGTTTGGGAAAATATATCCCAATTATGGCTTGAACGATCCACTACAACCTAGCGATCGGTATGTAAGCAGCTCGCATAGATTTGAAAGACGTGTTACAGTACTAAGCCAGCGCGGACTTAATAGCGAAGTTAAAAAGATTAATTTAGATTTGTTTAAGCAAACACGCCCACAGGGTGATGTTATTCCTAATGTAATTCCCTTGTGTGAAATAGGCAATAAAGGATTGTATATCGACGCACAAGGAAGATTATTTCCTTGCTGTTGGGTAGCTAATCGCTACACTCACAACACAGAATGGCAGGAAATAGCTGAAAACTTCAATCTAAACACCAGAACACTAACAGATGCTGTTGCAGATAATTTCTGGATAAGGGATTTTAAACAGTTTGGCTGGCAAGAATGTCGCACAAAATGCACAAGGAACGTGGTAAATCAAGAATATGCTACAGTTTGGTAATAAAGAGATAACTATGTATGAATGACATGGCTTTACGAAAACACTCTAGTAGAAACTTTACCCGAAACTTGTGTTGGATTTGTTTATTTGATTACAAATAAAATATCCGGCAGGAAGTATATTGGTAAAAAATTAGCAAAATTTAGTAAAACCACTTATCGTATGGTCAAATTGAAAAACGGTAAGAAGAAACGTAAAAAAATTAAAGGCAAAATTGATTCAGATTGGATGACCTACTATGGCTCTAGTCCAGAATTAACTAAAGATGTAGTAGCACTAGGAGTGGATAATTTTACAAGAGAGATATTGTATTATTGTTCTAGTAAATCTGAATGTAGCTACATCGAAGCAAGAGAACAATTTAGACACAAAGTCTTAGAATCTGACGATTATTATAACGGACACATCCAAGTCCGTGTCCATGGCTCCCACATTAAGAACAAATTGACACCAAGTCACAGTTAATAGACTAGCACAGGTCAACATCGTGTGCCTATGACAACTGGATCGCGGATCACAGGGACGGAAGACTCTTCGCTGTAAAGAGCACTCAATCAGTATCCTTAACAGGACCATGATCGGATATGCCTATAACCGGTTTGATTGTTTGAAAAGATTTAGGAAAAGGCTAAAAGACGTAGAAGCGATTCTACACGTTTGTTATATGTGTTAGCGTATGTATAACAAGCCGCCGTTGTATAAAGACAGAACGAGCAGGTACCGGACAACCGCCTGTGCATACGAAAGTATATAGTTTTAACGCTAAGTGATTGTGCTACTCGGATGATGCTACAATTCTTACTTTGCCCGTTGTCTGGGCAAAGTGTGACTGATTAATCTGGATGATACTGAAAAACATCAATAATAAAAAAATGTTGTGAGCAAAGCGAAACAACAGATCTCGTTAGAGATCTTAAAAGAATGGAAGTCCTGAATCCTTGGTTGTATCTAAATTCTCTTTGATGATCTTGCTGACTATTTCGCGTTCTTGTTGTCCTAACATCAAAGCATCTTCATAGCTAAGTCCACCCCTCATGAACCAGGCAAATTTTAGAGCTTCGTGTTTAATGGCTTTTGTTTCGTTATCGAGTTTTGTAAGATACTCGATAACTTGCTCTCTATCTAATTGCAAAAGCCTTATGCGAAAAAATTGGCGTAGTCGAATGTTAACGGTACATCGTACTCGTTAGCACATGATGTACATGTTGCATGTATTGGTTTAATTGCTGCACTTGAGTTAATATCTGCTAAACGTTTTTGAATTGTGCGTAAGACTTTATAATCAGCCATATTATAAAATTCTTTAATAAAGTCGGAGTCAGTAACAACGGTACCATCTTCGGTTACAATACTTTGTGTGCTATTAACACTAATTTCTACATTAAGATCAATTAACTTGTTTAGATAAGAGTCGCTCTTGACTTTCTTTTCTTCATCAGTAATTGTGCTGTCGGCAATAGTACGCATTAACTGTTGTTCTGTAAACTCAATTTGACTTACACGATTAACTTCAAAGTAAGGTTGCGGTCTAAGAGTAATTTTTAAATTATCAATTTCCAATGGGGTAGAATAGTCGGGGCAAATGATAGATCCGGTAATGCCGCTAAGATCTAGTTGGAAGTTATTTTCTTCTTCGCATTTTGGGCAATTACTGTCGAATTCCATATTGTTACCGTAGCTGGCAATGCGAATGTTTAGTAACACATAGTCTACATCAACGCTAGGCATTTTCCAAGCATCTTTAATGTTTGGCATACAACTTTCAATAACGTCAACAACGCCCTGTCCGTTGAGTAATGCATCTGGTGTGCGAATAGTAATTTCGTCACGTGCAGTCATTGGGTATACTGGAATCTCCCCGCTAACTGGCAATTCTAATGCGCCTTCGGCCCAAAAACGCCCATTACTAGGCAATTTAATGTAAATTGCTGGCTGTCTAAAGTGTTTGGATAGAGGATTTGTTGATTTTTGTTCCATTTTTAATTCCCATAAATAATTGATATACAAGTATATTTACCGGTAAAAATATGGCACTAGATGAAAATCAGATAAATCAAACGGCGCAAGCTACCCAGTCTTCTATGCAAGGTCTTGGGCGTGATGCTGACTTATTGCAAAAAGTCCTACGTGCTGTCCGTGAAGAATACGACGATCAACCGTCAGTACTTAAACGCACACGTGACCAATTTGGTGCACTGGATCGCGACTTACGCACAGGTAGAAAAAGTTATTTAGATTTAGGCAGCGATCTTAGAAGTTTAGCAGCCGCAATTGAAGATGTAGAAGATGCTACAGAAAGAGCTGAGCTAAGAAAACGTTTATCAGAAAAAGCCAACGAAGCTGCTATAGCCAAAGGTACACAGGTTACAATAGAGGCGCTGGCTACCTTTACTAAAAATTGGTTTAACTATCAAATAGGCATGCAAAAAGCTGCCTACAGCGGCTATCAAAACGGCAGTAGCGTATTCAAAGTAGCTAACGATGCAGCCAGTGCAAGGCTACAGTACTTAAATGAAAATGCCGACATGGCCGCTAGTGCTATTGGTGGACTTGCTGGCATTGCCGGCGTTGCTGCTGTTGGATTGGGTGTTGCTACAGGTGGTTTGGCCGCCGTTGGTGCTGTGGCCGTTGGTGGTATTTCAACTTTTATTGCTGGCATTTACAAAAAGACCAACGAGATGGAGAAAGCTCGAATTGACATTATGTCAACCGAAGCTGAAAATCTTGTTAAAACATTCAATGCGGCAAACTCTGCGGGTGCTATATTTGTTGGTGGTATGCAACAGTTTAGAAATACAGCGGCTGACGCAGGGTTAACACAAGTACAGTTAAGTAAAGTAATTACAGAGAACGCAGAGAACCTACGTAGATTTGGCGGTACTACAGGCGGTGCACTTGGTCGTTATGCTGAAGCAAATAAACGAGTAATGGATCAATTTGGTACTCAGCTAATGGCATTAGGTATAAGCGTCGACGACATCGCTGGCGGAACAGCCCAATACATGGGTATCCTTGGATTAGCCGGCAATACTCAAAAGATGACAGCCGAAGAAATTGCTAGAGACACTTACGACTGGTTAAAGAATATTAAAGCTATTAGTGCGTTCACCGGTGAGGATGCTAAACGAGCTAAAGAACGTGCAGACCAGGCTGTAGCACAAACGCAAGTATATGCCAAGTTACGAGAAGAAGCCGGTGGCGATCCAGTGAAAATGGCTCAATTAATCAAAGGCTTTGAAAGTCAGTTAATGGCATTAACTGACAAAGAACAATTGGCCTTTATGCAACAACGTGCTACAGGCGTAATTTCACAAAAAGACTTCCGTATTGCTGATGCTGAAACCGGCGGCATAATGCAACGTCGTATTGATAAAGCTGTAGAGCTGTCCAAGACAGAAGCCGATGCTACTAAGTTTATGGATTTTTCTAAGCAAAATGCCCCTGCCTTACTTGATGCAATTTATAAACGCGGCGGCACTGGTATGGCTAATTTGCTTGGCGGCAAATTCGGCGCCGTTGAAGAATTAAAAGCTGCCATTGGTCGTCAGATGCTGATACAGCAAGGCATACTTGAAAATACTAACAAAACAGTTAACAACGCTGCCAACACCCAAGACAAATTAACATTGGGTGTTAGCGAGGGCATGATTGAATGGCAAAATAAACAAATTGAAATTGCACAAAAACTTGACACACCGTTAAGAAATTTTGTTGACGAAATGAATGATCATATTATTCCAGCACTTGAGGAAGCATTACAAAGTGCCGGTATTGCTGGATTGTTTAACAATCAAGATAAACTAAGTTTTGACCAACGACTAAAGCAATTAAATCGCGGCGGACAACCAACTGGTCCAACGTATGACAAAGACGGAAAAATAATACGTCCTAAGCCTACAACTACAGTTGGCGAAGTTGATACAACAGTATTAAAGGGCTTGACCAAAGATGCACACCTTGCTGAAAATGTCAGCAAGAAAAACGGTGCATTTTTAAATAACAAACCACAGATGTACTCCGAAGTGTTTAATGCTATTAATGCTATAGCCCTGATGCATAAAGGTAAAAACGTTACAATTACCGCAGGCGACGACGAGTATCACAGAAGTAAAGAATTCCAGCGTCTTAGCCCCAGTATGTTTAATAACGGTGTGCCTAACGAACGTAATACTCATGCTATGGGATTGGCTGCCGATTTAGTTGTATCGGGCGCCGATATGAAATCCGAAGTTGACGCAATTAACCAAAAACTCAGAGAACTTAATGTTAAGGCACGTGTAGCCTACGAAGACAAAGGTAGCACACCAGGCGCAACTGGTAGCCATTTACACATCACTGATGAAAATTCAGACGATACAAAGGATGCAGCTACAAAACTTAAACAGAAAAAAGCTGGTGAACAGCATTCTGAAGTAACCATTAAAGATCTACACGAGGTTATGGTTGCAATACACGAAGAATTGCAAGATCAAACTCCTATTTTGGACAAACAATTAAAAGAACAACGTTCTGCCTAACGGTAAATATAGCATAACAGAGAATATTATATGGCCGGTTGGAAAAAATATTTTAAAACATCAAACTTACCTAGTAACATCAGCCCCTTAGGCGGCGGGCGTCAGCCAGATCCTGGCATGCGTAACTATCAAAGTCAGTTACCAGAAGTTTATATTGGACACCCAAACCGTGTTGAACGTTACAATCAATACGAACAAATGGATATGGACTCTGAGGTTAACGCGGCCTTAGATATTCTAGCTGAATTCTGCACCCAAAAGAACGAGGAAAACCACACAGCGTTTACACTCAAGTTTAAAGAAACACCTTCCGATAACGAAGTTAAGATTCTCAAAGAACAGCTACAACAATGGGTAGCACTTAACGAACTAAACAAGCGCATATTCAAAATTGTTCGTAACGTATTAAAGTACGGCGATCAAGTATTCATTCGTGACCCAGAAAACTTTAAGTTAATGTGGACTGAAATGTCTAAGGTTACTCGAGTTATTGTTAACGAAGGCGAAGGTAAGAAGCCCGAGCAATACTTAATCAAAGACTTAAATCCTAATTTTCAAAATCTAACAATGACCGCTGTAGCTACTACAGACACCTATATGAATCACCCACAAACAGGTGGTCCTAGTGGTGCGTATGTACAACCACAAACACCATTTGGTGGTGGCAGTCGTTTTAGTCATGCTAAAAACGAAGCGGCTATTGCAGCTGAACATATTGTTCATATTAGTTTAACCGAAGGCCTGGATGTATTTTGGCCATTTGGTAACTCTGTATTAGAAAACATTTTTAAAGTATTCAAACAAAAAGAATTATTAGAAGATAGTATCATTATCTACCGTGTTCAACGTGCCCCAGAGCGTCGTATCTTTAAAATTGACGTAGGTAATATGCCAAGTCATATGGCTATGGCATTCGTTGAACGTATTAAAAACGAAATTCACCAACGTCGTATTCCTACACAAACAGGCGGCGGCGGTAATAGTAATATGATGGATGCTACATATAATCCATTGTCAACAAACGAGGACTACTTCTTTCCGGTTACAGCAGACAATCGTGGAAGTAGTGTTGACGTATTACCAGGCGGTGCTAATCTAGGTGAAATTACAGACTTACGCTTCTTTACTAACAAGTTATTCCGTGGTTTGCGTATTCCTAGTAGCTATTTGCCTACTACAGCCGATGATGGTAGTCAAGCATACACAGACGGACGTGTTGGTACAGCACTTATCCAAGAGTGGCGCTTTAACCAATATTGCCAACGCTTACAAGCTATGATAGCTGACAAGTTAGACTCAGAGTTTAAGACGTTTATGCGTTGGAGAGGTTTTAACATTGATGGATCGTTATTCGATTTGTCATTCAATGAGCCACAAAACTTTGCACAATACCGTCAAGCTGATATTGATGCGGCACGTATTGCTACATTTACACAGCTAGAAGCATATCCTTACCTAAGTAAGCGTTTTTTAATGAAGCGATATTTAGGCATGACTGAACAAGAGCTTGCAGAAAACGAAATGGCCTGGGCCGAAGAGCGCGGCGATACTGAATTAGCTCAGGTAGATGCAGCAAGCCCACGTAACGTGGGTGTTAGCTCGGGTGCTATTCAAAATGATTTAGAAAATTTAGGTGATTTGGACGTTGGTGGAGAAGCAGAAGGCCCTGGTCCCAGCGCACCTGAGTCTACAGCACCCGGTGCTGCCGCGGGCGTTGGTGCACCCACACCTGCACTTTAATTAAAAAAGGTTAAATAGTAGTATGAACATCTTTGAACTATTTGACCCGGCACCCGAAGGTTATCATGATGAAAAACTTGATAACAGTATTGCTAATAAAAGCGATAGTCGTGCTGGCAGTCGTATTACTTTAGCTCACTTAAATCAATTGCGTCAAAGCCACGATGTTCGTAAACTAGAGCACGAAAAGAAATTAGGTGCAATAGCTAAACAATATACACCGCCTGCTGAACCAGCAATGTAATGCAGTTGTAACAAATATACCTTAATTTTTTGGTATATCTCTCACAAATCCTTTAAAAAACCCCCATTTAACCGTAATATACGTAGTTTTGTGTAAATAACTTTACAAAGCCACTTATTAAGGAGTTCTTATGAACAAGTTTGAAAAATTAATTGAATACATCATCAATGATGAAGATCAAAAAGCTCGTGAATTATTTCACGACATCGTAGTAGAAAAGTCCCGCGATATTTACGAAGATATTATGGGCGAAGAAAACATGGAAGAAAAAGTTGAGCACGACCCAGCAAATATTGTTGACGAAATTTCAGCTGAAGAAACCATGAAAGAAGAAGACGACGAATTCTCAGTTGACGGTGAAGATGAAGCCGGCAACGTTGAAGGCGACTTCCCAGCTGATGCAGAACATGCAGATGCAGAAGAAGGTAATCCAGAAGAAGAAGAAATTGAGCACATGGTTGCAAACGTTGACGCTAAGTTAGACGAACTATTGGCTAAATTTGACGAAATTATGGGTCATTCAGATGCTGCTGAAATGCCAGGCGAAGAGCCTGGTATGGAGCACGATGCAGAAGTTCCTAGCGAAGAGCCAGCAATGTTTGAAGGCGAAAACCCATTTGCTAAAGGTTCTGGTAAATCTGGTTCAGCACAATCAGGTAAATCTGGTTCAGCTATGTCTGGTAAATCAGGTAAGAGCGGTTCTGGTAAAACAGAAAGCCGTAAGACAGCTACAGAACTAATGCGCGAGTATACAGAGAAGATTGCTGATATTAACTTGAACGCTAGTACATATAGCGAAGGCGAGCCAGTTGGCGCAACAGGTAAAAAAGTTGCTGTTAATACAAAAAGCGAAGTAGGTCCTGGTAATAACTTTGGTGGTGACGCTGTTACTTCTAAAGGTGGAAATCAAAACCAAGACGGCACAAGCCCAACCAAAGCTAGCAACGAGTATACAAAAGGCGAAGGCGAAATCAAATCTGGTAACGTAAACGTTCCAGGCGGTAAAGCTGGTAAGCCACAGTCAACTGGTAACGAGTACAGCAAAGAACATCCAGCTGACGGTACAGCCGCTGGTAACGACGGTAAGATTCCACAAAATACCAAGAGTGTTCAAGTACAAAACACTGGCAAGAAGTAATAGAGATTAGGAACAGAAAATGGCTTTGTACCTAAAAGAGAACTTAACATTTGATCGGGCAGGTCTGATTGTAGAATCTGTCGACGAGAATGGTAAGACCTCTCTAAAAATGGAAGGGATATTCATCGAAGGAGGCGTAAGAAACGCTAACGAACGTGTATATCCCGTTCATGAAATTGAAAAGGCTGTTAACAACATTAACAAACAAATCAATGAAGGTTACTCTGTTCTGGGCGAAGTAGATCATCCAGATGACCTAAAAATCAATTTAGATCGTGTTAGCCACATGATCGAGAAAATGTGGATGGACGGTCCAACAGGACGCGGAAAATTAAAAGTATTACCAACACCAATGGGACAACTAGTCGAAGCCATGATTACATCTGGCGTAAAATTAGGAGTATCATCACGTGGATCTGGTAATGTTAACGAAGGTAGTGGACACGTTAGCGATTTTGAAATCGTTACCGTAGACATTGTAGCACAACCTAGTGCTCCTCATGCATACCCTAAAGCAATCTATGAAGGCTTGATGAATATGCGTGGCGGTCAACAGGTATTTGAAATGGCACGTGAAGCCAGTCAAAATCAAAAAGTACAGAAGTACCTGAAAGAAGCCGTTAAGGGCTTCATCAAAGATTTAAAACTATAGGAGAAATATCCAATGTTAGATGCTATCAAACCATTGTTGGATAACGGAATTATTAACGAAGACACACGTGAAGCAATTTCTGAAGCTTGGGAAGCTCGTATTACCGAAGCCAAAGAACAAGTACGTGCAGAACTACGTGAAGAATTCGCACAACGTTACCAGCATGACAAGCAAGTTATGGTTGAAGCTCTAGACAAAATGGTTACCGAGTCTCTCACTGCTGAACTACAAGAGTTTGCAGACGAAAAGAAACAATTAGCAGAAGACCGTGTTGCATTTAAACGCACAATGGTTGAAAGCGCAGGCAAGTTTAATAATTTCATGACAGCTAAATTAGCAGAAGAAATTAAAGAACTTCGTGCCGATCGTAAAGTTTACGAGCAAGCTATTAGCAAGCTAGAAGCATTTACAATCCGCGCATTAGCAGAAGAAATCCAAGAGTTCGAGCAAGACAAGCGTGCCGTAGTGGAAACTAAGGTTCGTTTAGTTGCAGAAGGTAAAGCTAAATTAGCTGAACTTCAACAAAAATTCGTAGCTCAATCTGCCGCTGCTGTTAAAGAGGCCGTAACTACTTCGTTAGAGTCAGAATTGACTCAACTAAAAGAAGACATCCAAATTGCTCGCGAGAACATGTTTGGTCGTCGTCTATTTGAAGCATTTGCTAGTGAATTCGCTGTTACTCATTTAAATGAGAACAAAGAAGTAGCTAAGTTACAAGGTACTGTAGAGTCCTTGTCTCAGAAGTTGTCTGAAGCAGTTCAGAAAATTGAAGAGAAAAATGTTTTAGTTGAATCAAAAGAACGTGAAGTTCGTATTATCAAGGAATCAGCAGAGCGCAAGGAACGTCTTGCAGACATGTTGAAGCCTTTAAACAAAGAAAAGTCAGCAATTATGCGTGACCTTCTTGAAAGTGTGCAAACTGATAAACTTCAGAGTGCATACGAAAAGTATCTACCAGCTGTACTAAACAACTCTGCTGTTAAACCGGTAGCTGAGAAATCAGTTATGTTAGCAGAGAGTCGTCAAGTAGTAACTGGTGATAAAACTGCTAAAACTGCCGTTGAATCTTCAGATAAATTAGATGTAATGTCTAACGTATTTGAAATGAAACGTTTAGCAGGGCTTAAATAAACCCTAAATAGGAAAAGGAAATATCATGACACAAGCATTATTAGAAAGCCGTTGGGGCGAAACCAAAGAAGCCCTGTTAGAAGGACTTAACGGTTCACGTCGTACAACAATGGGTGTAATCCTTGAGAACACTCGCAAGATGTTGGCTGAAAGCGCAACAGCTGGTTCTACACAAGCAGGTAACGTAGCTACACTAAACCGTGTAATTCTACCAGTTATCCGTCGTGTAATGCCAACAGTTATCGCTAACGAAATCGTTGGTGTTCAGCCAATGACTGGTCCAGTTGCTCAAATCCACACATTACGTGTTCGCTATGCTGACAACGTAACAGATTCTAGCGCCTACGCTACATCTGCAGCTGCTGGTGACGAGGCATTGAGCCCATTCAAGATCGCTGTAGCTTACTCTTCAGTAGCTCCAGGCGGTACAGCTACAACAGGTCAAGCTACTTCTACAAGTACACTTGAAGGTGTTGCTGGTAGCCGTATCAACGTTCAAATCTTGAAACAAGTAGTAGAAGCTAAAACACGTAAGTTATCAGCTCGTTGGACATTTGAAGCTGCGCAAGATGCACAATCTATGCACGGTTTGGATGTTGAAGCTGAAATCATGGCTGCTTTAGCACAAGAAATCACAGTTGAAATTGACCAAGAGATCCTAGGTTCTTTACGTGCCTTGGCTGCAACTGATTACACATTTGATCAGTCTGCTGTATCTGGTACAGCTACATTCGTTGGTGACGAACACGCTGCTTTAGCTGTTCTAATCAATCGTACAGCTAACTTGATCGCTCAACGTACACGTCGTGGTGCTGGTAACTGGGCTGTTGTTTCCCCAGCTGCTTTAACAGTACTACAAAGTGCTACAACTTCTGCATTCGCTCGTACAACAGAAGGTACATTTGAAGCTCCTACAAACACTAAGTTTGTTGGTACATTGAACGGCGCAATGAAGATTTATGTTGACGGTTATGCAAACGACAGCCAAGCTGTTTTAGTTGGTTATAAGGGTTCTAGCGAAGCTGATGCAGCTGCGTTCTATTGCCCATATATCCCATTGATGAGCTCTGGTGTTGTTCTAGATCCATCTACATTTGAACCAGTAGTAAGTTTTATGACACGTTATGGATATGTTGAGTTAACAAACACAGCATCATCTCTAGGTAACGCTGGTGACTATGTTGGTGAAATCGCTGTAGCTAACTTATCTTTCCAATAATCAAGACTGAACTTGATTTAACGAAAGTTAAAACTCCCAGGGATGGGAAGGCAGAAAAGCACCGAAAGGTGCTTTTTTGTTGGCTGAACATAAATATTATTAACATTCTTAAAGGATTAAAGCAATGGCATACGCAATTTATAAACAAGGCGCACAAGTAGCAATTGGCACAAAAACTGCTGGCAGTTTAAATACAAATTCAGTAGTATCTGCTGTTGGTAGTTATTCGGCATTACCAGTTTCTGCTGTAGTTGGAACAGCAACAGGAAAAGGTACTATTTACAAAGCAGGTACACAAGCTGTAGTTGGTACATCGGTTGGTATCCATACCATTCGCTAATTAAAGGTATAATATGACAACTAAAGCGCCGCCGCCAGTGGTAGCAACAAAGCCTAAAACAGTTATTCCGGCACCCGTTCCTGCTGCACCATCTGTTCGTAATGCTATTCCTTCAGCTAAAACAACACAACCTGTACAAACAGCACCGAAGCCAAAGATTGTAACTACCAATCCGGTAGTTGGTAAAGCAGTTCATTAATTGTTAAATTAAGCAAATAAAGGACCTTCGGGTCCTTTTTTGTTGACTGTACCATAAATATGTATGTTCACTTGCAAGAGTAACTTTCGGAGCACCACTCCGGATAGCCTAGAACGCTATATTAAGGAGAAATAAAATGGCAAACAAACTAAAAATCACAAAAACAAGTAATGGTACAACAGTTGACAAATATGTTAGCCCAACTATCGTTGATGGCGCACACTTTGGTGGCACAGGCGGTTTAACAAGTCAAGCTGGTTATCAAATTCAACCACAAGTTTATGTTACTGGTGGCAGCTCATTGCCTGGTTCAATCCTAGCACAAAAAGGCGCACACAAGTTTCAAGTAACCGATGGTACTTTAACTGGTAAATGTACATTAACTAACAGTCCTAATCTGACTGCTGGTCAAATGAATATTTTAATCAATCTAAGTACATTAACTACAGCAAACGTATCGGCCGCCAACGTAGCTGGTGGTGCAACATCTGCTTATGTAACATATACAACATCAACAGTAGTCGGTCCAGTTTCTGCTCCACGTGTAGGCGACTACATTATTGGCTTTACTGGTAATGCTAGTGTTGTTCAAGTCACTGCAATCAACGCAACTGCCGCTGGTGTAGGCAACGTAACTGTTGCTGTAGCCGGTAACGTGGGCGCACAAAACTCTGTAACTGTAACTGATAGTACATACGCTAGCCGTATTACTAACAAGTTTGTATACGATTTTGGTAACGATGGTTCTGGATACCCTAACAAGTTCCGTTATCGTTTATCTACACCGGATGCAATATTTGTTCAAGTACAAAATGCTTAAATTATTTAAGCATTTAACACAAACCCGCTTCGGCGGGTTTTTGTTTGATTTGAGCAAAGATCTGCCAAGCATAAATACTACATAAACAGGATACGGACATGAGTACTACTAAACGAATTATAGGTAATTATACAATACAGACTTTGCCCTCTGGTCAAATTAACCTCGATTCGGGACAGGTTGTTATTAATGGAAATTTAGTGGTTACTGGTAATAGCCAAAGTATTGTAAGTACAGATAGTGCTATTACAGATCACACTATTACATTAAACAATGGTGTAGCAACACCAAATCCTCTTGGCGCTAATATTATTGTAGACCGTGGTACAAGTCCTAATGTCAGTTTATCATGGAACGAAACAGTACAAAATTGGCAAATTACTACAAACGGTACAACGTATGCTAATATTGCAAATACCTTAAATACTCTAGCAAACGTATACGGTGACAAATCACCACAGCTCGGTGGCAACCTAAATATTGTAAATCAATCAATTTATGATTCGGGTAATACTGTAACATTTTATACCGGTACAGTCAGTAGCGGTAAGTCTGGAATTTTTGTAGACAACTCAAATGCAACACAACAAGAACTTGCAACTAAATCAGCCGCGGTTGCATTTAGTATTATTTTTGGATAGGAAGATTTAAATGGCAATCACAAACGCAAACGTAACAACAGTAGCTAGTTCAATTTATACTAGTTCTGGCAATAGTGCAACAACAGTTCTGCACTTTTGTAACTACACTAATAACAATGCTACCGCTAACGTTTGGTTAGTGCCCAATGGCAAACAAGCCAATGCTAGTACAATCATTTATTCAAACGTAGCACTAACAGGACAAAATACTTTAGTAGTTGATACAGAAAAAATTATTTTTGCTACAGGCGATGCAATTTGGGCCAACTGTAGTTCAAACGTTTCTGTAACAGCAACCGTAAGCTATATCGGAATTTAATAATGGCACGATTTCTTAAAAACCCAGATATTGTTAAAAACAATAAATTTGCCGCTAGGTTGCCTATTGTACCTAGTAGCTCCTATGGCGACACTCCGGTAGACGGACTAATTAGATTTAATCAAAATAATAGTCGCATTGAATTTTATTATAATGGTGCGTGGAGCCAAGTTTCTAAAATTGGTACAGTAAACATTGTAACAGATACATTTACAACAGGTAGTACGGGATCTAATCCAAGTGGTCAATACGGTCCGATGAGTTATAGTTATATTGCCGGACAAGAAAATAGTGTATTAGTTTTTGTTGGCGGAGTACAACAAATTCCTCTAGTGAACTATAATTTTTCTGCTGGTGTGGCATCTAATCAAATTTATATCATACCATCAACTTCGGGCGACGCCGGACAACAAATTTTGGTAATTCATAATCTTAACAGCACCAACGTGCCAGCCTAGGAGCTAGCACATGGCAATTGGTAAAATATCGGGAGTAATGTTACAGGCGAATCTGGTTCGCCAAGGTACCAACCTCTCTGTTGACGCCACAGCCTATTTTGATGTAAACAATTACAGACTTGGTGTTAACAACTCTAGTCCACAATACACTTTAGATGTTAACGGCAACGCACACGTTGGTAATTTATTAATTCTTGGCAATACTATCAGTAGTACCACTGGCAAAATTAATCTTGGATCAATTGCCAACGTTCAAATCACCGGTGGCTCACCTAATACTATTGTTTACACTGACGGCGCTGGTAATTTATCATTTGGTACACTAGATACGTTATCTGGATTAGAAGGATTCACAGGCAACTACATTGCACTTGGGGCAAACACACAAGGTGCATTGGTTAGTAATGCTACTACGTTAACTACAACTACAGCAGTAACAGATGCCATTGCAGATTTAAACTATGTACTAGGTAAACTAGTACCACCAAGTCCACCAAACTTTCCAAACAACACTACAATTTCTGTAGGCACTACCAACAGTGGGTTGATGTGTAACTTTACACAAACTGACAACTCTGGTTGGGGGAACCTAAGTGTTGCCGGCGGAACACTAGTTAGTACACTTAGAGCATCATCGTTTAGCACAATTGGTACAGCCGTTACTAACGTGGGTCCGGGTAACAACGGAACAGTAACAGCCTATATCAATGGAGTTCCAAATGGTAACATAACATTAAATGGAACTAACTCAAACACTACCAACGGTAACCTTTATGTTTACAACGTAGAAGATTATCATGCAGTGGTATCAACAGTAACAGCAGGATTTTGGTCAGTGTTTTCTACTTACGCAGTTGGCACTGGTGGTATACAACCTGGTTGGAATCGCGTAAATATCTACGACAGTTCTACTGGTACAAGTACAAATAATGCCACATGGTATTATGATAGTTCGAGCCCAAGTGCGCCAGCATTTACTGGAACCAATATGGTGCTGAGCAGTAACGTAGTTCAGTACTCAAGTACTATTCCTATGTTTACTACAAGTGCTGGATTTACATTAACCGGCAACGTAAGAAACATCAGTGGAGATACATATCCTAACTCAACTAACTTGATTTCGGCTAGTAGTGCTAACGGTGCATTTGCGGCTCCTGCTTTAGTAAGTTATGCTACTGCTGGAGTTACTACTCCAATTACCAGAAATAATACAGCACTGATTTCTTTCTCTACTACTTCTAACATTGCTAGTGGATTTGGCAATCTACTTGGCACACAAGGTCCAAGTATCACTGTAAACAATGGATATAATTCAACTGCATGGGCATTCAGCGCACCAGCAACTTATATCCTTTACAAAACCGGTACTGGTACACAGATTGAAGAAACTAGTATTACAAATAGTTACACTGGCGGTAGTGCCGCTTATCGCATTGCCAATCCAGACGCTGGTACTGCCGCAGATACACCAGCATACACAGGAAGCGAAGCCACATTTAATAGTCAGACTGGTCCGTTCTACACAACTGATGCTACCAACGTTGGCGCAAAAATATTGTACGATCAAACAAATTACTCAACAGGATTCCTACCGGTTGGTCCTAATCTAAGTGGTCGTAGTACAAGTCAATACTTTACATTTAAGTTTGTTAAGAGTGCTGTAAGTAAATTCAATATCAGTTATTCGGGTACAATCGCCGGACTATGGGTAGCACTACCTGGCAGCACAATTGACACAACAGCCGCACCGACTAATGGTTGGATTAATATGGCAACAGCTTACGCTGGTTCGGGTGTTCCGGGAACAGGCACCGGCGGCAACGGATCTTCTGGATGTTCAACTGGTGGAGCCGCAGTATTAAATAGTCTAGTAAGTGGTGGTAGTTACACCTGTACATTTGGTACAGCAAGTAGCACAAACTCAACTGGTAATGAAATATATGTTCGCGTTAAATTAACTAGCGGACAAAGTTTAACAGCATTAAGTATAGCGAACCCAACTAACTAACATGACAATATCTCAAACACAATTAGTCGACATATTGTATAAGAAACTTAGTGGGGTTTCTAAAACAGACACGAGTACGGCAAAGTCGCCGGCCAACGAAGCCAATGCTAGTCCACAATTAAGTCCTGGATCTACTATCTGGCAACAAGACTATTATATTCCTAGTGTTACTACACTACCTACAAGTAACTCAAGCGTAGTTACAGTTTACAGAGATAGTTTAAGTTCTACTGTACAAGCAGTGGCTCTAAGCGAAGGCGTATCGCAAGAAACTTGGGCAACAAACTTAACAGATTGGATTAGTCCTCAATTTGGTGCAGGCTACCAGCTACAAATATATGCTGGTCCTCCGGGACGTGGCAGTCCGCAGAATTTTACTAACTTGCCTGTGGGTGGTTCTGGTAACAGTGACTCTTGGTACTTTGACTACTCAGCCGGTATTGTAAACTTTGCTGATACTAACGTACCAACTCCTGTTGCTAACGTGGCCAACGTTGTTTATGTTGTGGGTGCTAGATATACCGGCACTAAAGGTATTGCTAACTTTGCTAACTTACAAGTAGCTAATATTTCTATTAATGGAAATACTATTACAGGCAATACTGGTGTTACTTTCAGCGGAAATATTTCTGGCAATGTAATAGGTACTGTTTTAACACCAACACAAAGTTATATTACTACAGTTGGTACATTAGGTAATCTAACAGTAACGGGTAATATTGCTACCGGAAATATATTAACTGGCGGCTTATTTTGGGCTAACGGCAATCCTGTATTGTTTACTAACTATTCAAACGGCAACGTAGTTGCATTGTTGTCTAGTTTTGGCAGTAACAATATCAGTACCACCAGTAACATAACAGCTGGCAACGTAACGGCCAGCAACATAAATGGCAACGTTTATACAGATTACATTTATCCAAATACTACCACAGTAACAACATTTAATTCCTCAACCGCCATTGGCTTACCGACCGGTGGCAACGTAGGTCGCCCAAGTTCACCAACAGCTGGACAAATTCGATATAACAGCGACTACAACTCAGTAGAGTTCTACAACGGATCCACCTGGGTAAACGTTATTACAAATATTGCCGGGCAGAACTTTTATGGTAATGCAACAATTGGCGCTGGACCTTATACACTAAATCAATCAACTACAACCAATGGTGTACTGGTAAGTATTAACGGTACTGTTCAACAACCAGTTTATGCGTACAATGTAACAGGCAACCAAATTACTTTTACAGAAACTCCCCTGGTAACTGACCAGATTGATGTGCGTTTCTTAGCAGCCTCGGTTACAGTTGACAATATTTTTAATACCGATGTTAGTGTAACTGGTAATATTACATTAACTGGCATACTATCTTCACCGTTAACTACTAAAACAAGTACATCCACCGGAACAGCCGGGCAAGTGGCGTGGGACGCTAATTATATCTATGTTTGCACATCCGCAAATACCTGGAAAAGAGTAGCATTAACCGGCGGTGTATTCTAATTTAGAATAAATATTTTTGTAGTACCTCAATCTGTCTAGCACAACTCACCACACCAATTCTCTTCGTTTTTAACCGGTGTAATCCATATTCTCCTATATAAGGTAAATACTGTATATCGGGAGCTTTGGGCATGACCACATACTTAACAAGAATACAAAACAATCAGATTACAGATAGCACAATTAATGCGGCTACTAAAATTGCGCCGGGATCTATCCAAGGTAATTTGCTTGCTGCAACAGTAACATTTAATAGTAACATTACAATTCTTGGTAATTTAACTGTAGCAAATAGTTACACACAGTTAAATTCTATTAACACATATATTAACGACCCGATTGTTGTGTTCAACAACGGTTATACTGGAACTCCTAGTTATGACGTTGGTATTTTAGTAAACCGCAATTTACAAAGTTTACCTGGATATGGTTCAGTAAACGCAGCCTGGGTTTGGAAAGAAGCAGATCAGGCTTTTGAAGGTATTGCCACAACAGAAACAGGTACTACAGCAGGTAGTATTAACAACTCAGGTTATGCCAACGTTAAAATTGGTAACCTAACAGCCGTATCCGGTACAATAAATAATTTCTTAACCGTTGGTACAACACTGGGTGTAACCGGCGCTGCAACATTTAGCTCTACAACATTAACATCTGGAGTAGCAACACACACAGCCAACTTGGTGGCTGCATCTGGTACAGCAAGTACAAACACAACAACTGGTGCATTGGTAGTAGTTGGTGGCACTGGCATTAGTGGTGATGTTAACATTGGCGGATCGTTGAGTGTTAGTGGAGTAACTAAATATACAGGTAACTTAGTAGCCGCAGCTACAACAACAAGTACAAGCACAACAACTGGTTCTATCGTATCCTTGGGCGGTATTGGCTTAGCTGGTAACGTAACAGCTGGTGGACAAGTGCAAGCCGGTCTTGGTTTATATGCTGTTGGTGCATTTAACGGTGGCTACTCAGATGGTACAGTAGTTGATTATGTAAACAATAACGGTCGTATCAGCGTTGGTTCCGGTGATGCATTAACATTTTATGCTGGCGGTCCTGCAGCAACACAAACATTACAAATTAGTTCCGCTGGCGTATTAACAGCCGCTGGTAACATTGTTGCTGCAAGCGGTACAGCAAGTTCTAATACAACAACTGGCGCACTAGTAGTATCTGGTGGTGCCGGCATTTCTGGTGCTGCATACGTTGGTGGAGTGTTGAACGTAGCACAGGCTGCAACATTACAATCTACATTGGCAGTTTCTAGTACCGCAATCGTTTCTGGTAATATAGTAGCAGCCGCAACAACAGCAAGTACAAATACAACAACTGGCGCATTAGTAGTTCAGGGCGGTGTTGGTATTGCCGGCGCTGTGTACACTGGGTCAACCGCAACAATAAACGGTAACATAAACAATACCGCAGGTGGTGGATTAACAACTACACAAACAACTGGTTATTTGTTTAATGAAACAGCAACAACATTGAATGTTGGCTCATCTGCAACCACATTGAACTTAGGTGCTACAAGTGGCACAGCCACATTAGCAAATCCAACATTAGTTGGTACACAAACAACACAAAACGTTTACAACACAGTAGCAACAACAGTAAACGCATTTGGTGCTGCAACAACATTAGGTATTGGCGCCACAAGCGGAACAGCCACAATTGGTAATCCAACATTAGTTGGCACACAAACAACACAAAACGTTTACAACACAGTAGCAACAACAGTAAACGCATTTGGTGCTGCAACAACATTGAACATCGGTAATGCAAGCGGTGTGACAAATTTATCTGGTGTACTTAAATCCGGCGGAAACGTTGTAGCAGGGTCTGGTACAGCAAGTACAAGTACAACTACAGGTGCATTGGTAGTTAAAGGTGGTATCGGCGTAAGTGGCGACACATACATTGGTGGTAACCTGAGTGTTGCTGGCACATTAACATACATTAACACAACACAAGAAATTGTAACTGGTGTTGAAGTGGTAGCTGGTAACTTAGTAGCTAACTCAGGAACAGCAAGTTCTAATACAACAACAGGCGCATTAGTAGTAGCTGGTGGTGCTGGTATTAGTGGCGCACTGAACGTCGGCGGTGGTTTTGGTGTCGCAGGCAATATTGCTGATAATGGTGGCGGATTAACAACTACACAAACAACTGGTTATTTGTTTAACGAAAATGCTACAACATTGAATGTTGGTTCAGCTGCAACCGCATTAAACTTGGGTGCTACAAGTGGCACAGCTACAATTGGTAACCCAACAATAGTCGGTACACAAACAACACAAAACTTATACAACACAGTAGCAACAACACTTAACTTTGCTGGTGCCGCAACAACATTAAACATTGGTAATTCAAGCGGTACAACAACTGTTGCTGGTATAACAAAACATTCTGGTAACTTAGTAGCAGCCGCAACAACAACAAGTACAAACACAACAACTGGTTCTATTGTATCCTTGGGTGGTGTTGGTATTGCTGGTAACTTAAACGTAGGTAGTTCTACAAGTCAACACAACTTACAAGGTAACTTGTTAATTGGTGCAAGCTCAGTTGGACCTTCTGCATATATTCCGTTAGTTATTAATCAAAATAGTGTTGTACCTTTTGCCTCGGATGCTACATTCCAAATTTCAAGTGCTGATAGTAATAATGGTGTGATTGTTATTGACAGCTTTGCTGGAACATCGGCTTCGGCGTTCAAAGGACGTCATGCACGTGGATCAAGTTCTGCTCCGGCAGCTGTACAGACCAATGATGTGTTGGGTGCATTTGTTGGTGTAGGTTACGGAGCATCTGCTTACGCACAACCAGTAATAAATAATGCGGCTGGCTTGATAGTAGCAGCAACCGAAACATTTACTAATACAAGTAATGCAACAAAAGTTAACCTAAACTATATCCCAACTGGTTCTACATCTGGTGCTCCTGGTTTAACAGTTGATTCAACAGGTAACGTAGTTATACAACAAATAACACCAAGTACAAGTTTCCAAACTGGAGCATTGGTAGTTAAGGGAGGTATGGGTGTTGCTGGCGCTGCTTTCTTAAATGATAAACTTGATGTATTATTAACAACAACGTCTAGAGGTAATTTGGTAGCCGCTGCAACCACAGTAAGTAGTTCAGCTACAACTGGTGCTTTAGTTGTAGTTGGCGGTGCTGGTATTGGAGGCAATTTATACGTTGGCAATTCTGTATTTGCTGGTCAGGGCGCACTAACAGCAGGTCAATTCCTTGGCAATTACAGCGATGGTGTAGTAGTTGACTACGTTAGCCCTAATGGTCGTATTAGTGTTGGCCCAAGCGACAACTTAATATTTTATAGTGGTGGCCCGGCAACAACTCAAACGTTGTCTATTGGCTCAACTGGAGTGTTAACAGCAACAGGAAATATTGTTGGAGCCAGTGGAACAACAAGCACAAGTTCAACAACTGGTGCTATTGTTGCGGTTGGCGGTGTCGGTATAAGTGGCAATTTAAACGTCGGTGGAATCACAACAGTAACAGGTAACGTATTCCTGTCCAATGCTGTAACTATTAACAGCACTCGAACAGCCGGTCAAGACTTCCTTGTTAAAGGTGTAAACGATCAGACATTAATTTGGGCTCGTCCAAATGCAACATACGATTCTGTTATCATTGGTAACTCTGCAACAGTTTCTAATGCCATAGTTGGTGCAAAATTAGTTATTAATTCGTCAGATTCGATCCTGTTCCCGGTGGGTTCAAATGCACAACGTCCAAGCTCAGTTGGCGGTACTGACGTTGCAGGTATGTTCCGATATAGTACAAACTTAAATGGTCCGGAATATTATAATGGTAGCTCATGGCAAGGTATTACATCATCGTTTACTATTATCACTGATAAACAATTCACCGGTGATGGATCAACACTTTCATACACCATAGCAAATGCTACAACAGCATCGGCAAGTATTGTTAGTATTAACGGTGTGTTACAGATCCCAACATTGGCTTACTCAGTAACAGGAAACGTAGTAACATTTACAGAACCACCTGCAAGCACTGACATCATTGATATTCGTGTGTTGACTACAACACAGACTATCAACGGTATTGCAAGTACAAACGGTTACCAACAGTTTGCTGTTGATAACAATGGAGCTTATGTTTACACTGGTACAAGTAGCACACAACCAACAACACTATGGAATCCACAAGGTGCTGAAGTTAACCAAAATGCTAATATCATACTTGCTACAGCTAGTACACCGGGTCAAATAGATAGTTTCTTTGCTAACACATATAGTTCAGCAGAATATACTATTACTTCAACTATACAAGGTACAAACATTCGTGAAATAGCTAAAATTCTAGTTGTTTCGGACGGTACAAGTGCAAATACATACAGAACAGTTTATGGTATAACTAGTACAAGTGGCAACACTATGACAACATGGACGGCAAACGTAACAGGTAGTAGCGTAACACTATACGGTACTCCAGCAAACGCTAACCAAATTTACAGAATTCGTAAGAATTATCAGGCAGTATAATAGCCAACAGGGAGATATGGAACTATGGCAAACAGTAATTTCGTAGTACACAATGGTCTTACAGTAGGACCACTAACAATTGATGCTGCAACAGGCAGTATTACAACAACAGGTAGCGTATCTACAACGGGTACAACACCAACAGCATTTTCAGCAAACATTGTAGCCGGATCAGGAACAGCTAGCTCAAGCACAACAACTGGTGCTCTAGTAGTAGTTGGTGGCGCTGGTATTAGTGGTGATGCATACATTGGCGGTAACCTAAGAGTCACAGGAACCACAACTTTTATATCAACCGAATACATTGGCGGCGCCGAAGTAGTTGTTGGTAATGTAGTAGCAAATTCTGGAGCAACAAGTTCGAGCACATCAACTGGTGCGCTAGTGGTAATTGGTGGTGCTGGTATCAGTGGTGCAGTGTTTACTGGTTCAAACGCAACACACGCAGGTAACGTTAACTTAACCGCAACTAACTCAGCATTAACTACGAACCAAACAACTGGTTATGTGTTTAACGAATCAGCAACAACAGTTAACGCATTTGGTGCAGCAACAACATTAAACATTGGTAATGCTAGCGGCATAACATCTATACTTGGTGTAACTACACACGGTGGTAATTTAGTAGCCGCTTCTACAACAGCAAGTACAAGTTCATCAACGGGCGCATTAGTAGTTCGTGGTGGTACAGGTGTAAGTGGTGATTTATATATCGGCGGCCAGGCGGTAGTCAATGGAAACGTAACAATTGGTGGTAACTTATCTGTAACAGGTCAGAGTGTAAGTATTGGTGCAAGTACCTTGTCGGTTAACGATCCGGTTATTAACTTAAATACTCCGAGCGATTTAACACCACTAACAGTGACTACAACCAGTGATATTGGTTTAAAATTCCACTATTATTCTGGTAGTGATCGCCATGCGTTTGTGGGTCGTGCGGTTGACACCGGCTATTTAGAATGGTACGCAGATGGTAACGATACAGCCAACGTATTTACTGGAACGGTATATGGTACTGTTAAATCGGGTGCAATAATTTTAGCTAATACAACAGCAGCTACAGGTGCTAACACTGGTGTACTACAAGTGTGGGGCGGTGGAAGTATTACTGGTGCTATGTATGCCGGTACTTCTTATGATAACGGTAACCGTGTAATCACAAGCGTAACTATTACAGCTGGTACAGATTTAAGTGGTGGTGGTACAATTACTGGACCTACCGGCAGTGTCACTTTAAACGATACAAGTACATTGGCTACAGTGACAGGACGTGGTGCTACAACAAGTACAGCAGTTACATTTAACGGTCAGGTTAATATGGGCGCAAGTATCGTTCCAACAGCCAACGTTACTTATAACGTTGGTAGCTCAACCGCTTGGTTTAACACATTCTACGGTCAGGCAATACACGCACAATACGCTGACTTAGCAGAAAACTATCAAGGTGACAAAGCCTATGCACCTGGTACAGTAGTTATGTTTGGCGGCGCACAGGAAGTTACAATAGCTACCCCAGACACAACTGCGGTAGCCGGCGTAGTATCTACTAATCCAGCAACATTAATGAATGGCGGTTTATCTGGAGCGACTGTGGTGGCAGTAGCACTAACTGGACGAGTTCCGTGTAACGTAATTGGCCCTGTTGCTAAAGGTGATTTAATGGTATCAGCAGGGTTTGGTTTTGCTAAAACTAATAATAACGCTGGCGTTGGCCAGGTAATTGGTAAAGCATTGTCGGATTTTACTGGTGCAAAAGGTCAAATTGAAGTAGTGGTTGGCCGTTTCTAAATCGTATTAATCAACAGAATAAAAGGACGCCAAGGCGTCCTTTTTCTTTTGTCCGCAATCGGCGATAAATACACAAACAATACGGAATTTTAAATGGCTTTAACTCGTCCCTTAATTAACAATCTAAACACTACAGTTGAAGTGTTTCAAGACCCAATAACGGTTTTGCATGGTGGCGCAACATTAGCCAACGTTGATGTTGGATTCATAATGAATCGTGCTAACGGACTAGTTAGCAACGTAGCACTATATTGGAACGAATCTAGTAATAGTTTTGTAACAGCATTTACAAGCAACAGTGGTGCAACAGACACAAATATTTCAGCAACAAGTTATGCTAACGTAACTACAGCTAACGTTTCCTTATACGGAATTAGATCATCGGCTGACACTGGTAATATTGCTATCACCGGTAACCTAGTACCTACAGCCAATATTGCCTATGATCTTGGTACAACCACACAACGATTTAAAACATTATTCTTAAGTGGTAATACCATTGACTTGGGCGGTGCATTAATTACAACAGACGTAACAACTGGTGCGGTTGCAATCGTACCAATCCCCACAACCGCTACCCCAAACCCAACCGGTATTGTTATTAGTCCTGCAGGATCAATCACTACTATTACCAGTGTTAATGGAGCAATTTCTGCAGCCAATATTGGTACAGCAGCTAATACAGTAACGGCTTCTAATACTAGTACTTTTGCCAATGCTAATGTAACCGGTAATTTAACGGTAGGCGGTAATTTAACGGTAGCGGGTACGGTAACATTTACAAATAGTGTAGTTGAAACTAGTACAGAGCTAGTGCAAGGGGTCGAAGTAGTAGCCGGTAACTTAGTAGCTAATTCTGGAACAGCAAGCTCAAGCACAACAACGGGTGCTTTGGTAGTAGCGGGCGGCGCAGGTATATCCGGGAACTTAAATCTTGGTGGAAACTTAACTGTTGGCGGAACTTTTAGTGCATCTAATATATTTACAGATAGAGGCGGCGATACACTAGATTGGAACACGCTAACTACAATGGGGGTATATTTGATAAATAGAAGTAGTTGGTCCGGAACTACAAATACTCCGATAAATTCGCAGTATTTTACAGGTCAATTAGAAGTTGTAAACACAGGGAATGTGAGTATAGCTCAATTTTATAGACCGTACAATTCTACTGCAAGTGGAGATGTATATTGGACCAGAAGTAAACATAGCTCAAGTGCCTGGAGTTCTTGGGTAGAAATTATAAATGGCGCAGAGACCATGGATGGCGGCAGTTTTTAAGGATAACAAAACGTGGCAAATACAATATTACTAAAACGATCGGGTACAGCTGGTAAAGTACCAGTAACAGCAAACTTATCACTTGGTGAATTGAGTGTAAACTATACCGACGGTCGTTTATATACAACTACTGGTAGTGCCATTGTTGACTTAAAACAAAACGATCCAATCACTTTATCCGGTGATGCAACCGGTACAAGCACAAACCCAGCTGCAGGCGGTAACTATAGTAACTTAGCAGTAACATTATCTACAGTTAACTCTAATACCGGACAGTTCGGCGGCGGAGCACAGATTCCTTTCTTTACTGTAAACGGTAAAGGTTTAATAACAGCAGCCGGTAACGTAGCATTATCCACAGTGGCAGTAACTAGTGCCACAGCAGGCACAGGTATTAGCGTATCTGGAGCCACTGGCTCGGTTACTATTACTAACACTGGTGTAACAAGTGCAGTTGCTGGTACAGGTGTTAGTGTATCGGGCGCAACAGGTGCAGTTACAGTTAGCATTGGTCAAAGTGTTGCCACAACAGCCGCTCCAACATTTGCTGGTTTAACATTAACTGGAAACCTGGCAAGCTCAAGTACAATTTATGGTGTTGGTGTTTACGATTCGGGTTCACGTGTAGTATATCAATCCACTGGCGCCGGTAACTTAACAATTAATTCTGGTTCTATTAGTTTACCAGCAACAGGCCCTGGTGCAACTACCGTTGGTAGTGCTACAAGTATTCCGGTTGTTACAACAGACGCATACGGTCGTGTTGTTGCATTAACATCTAGTTCAATTTCAACATCATTTACACTAAATGGTACAACAGGTACAACTAGCGTAGCTGGTGGTAGTGCATTAACATTTGCAAGTACTAACGGTGTAACAGTAGCCGTCGGCGCAACATACGCAAACATTAGTACACCACAAAGCGTACAAACAACAGCAACTCCAACATTTGCCGGAATGACATTAAACGGCAACTTGACTATGCAGTCAGGTGGCGAAATTGTTGCTAACAATTTGTATGTAACAGGTAACTTATACCTAGCAGGTAACACAACTACTGTTAATGCTACTAGTGTAACAACAAACGATTTATACTATGTAGCGGCCGCAAACGCTGGTACAAGTGCAGCCGCGAACGGTGCTGGTTTGATAACACCATATGCGGCATTAACATATAACAGTACAAACACAGCATGGTCGAGCAACGTTGCTTTATATGCTACAGCATTATACGACAACAACAATCGCGTATTAACAGTATCAAGTTCACATTCAAATAATGGTGGTGACGTTGCTGTTACCGGTGCATATAACGCATTGGTCTTAACACTAAACACAGTAAACACAAACGTAGGTACATTTGGTAATGCTACTTACAATCAAAATATTACTGTAAACGGTAAAGGTTTGGTAACTGGTGTCACTACACAGTTGATTACCCCGGCTTGGTCAAGTATTACAGGTACACCAACTACGTTAAGTGGGTACGGTATTACAGATGCATTGAGTACTAGTGCTACCATTGATGGTGGTAGTTACTAAGATTTAAAAAATGGAATTTTTATTCCAGACGGATTTAGTTTTTACTAAATTATAGTATAACCTTATTAGGTAGAGAATGGCGCAACCAATTTTATTAAAGCGCAGTTCGGTTGCTGGCAAAGCGCCGTTAACTGCCAATTTACAGTATGGCGAATTGTCCATCAATTATACTGATGGCGCACTCTACTATCTAACATCTCAGAACACCATTGGCTCATTCTTAGCCAACGGAACATCATACTCAGCAAACGTATTTACAGCTAATAGTGCTACTATTGTTGGTAACCTCACGGTGGGAGGAAACTTAATTGTTTCTGGCCCGTTGCGCGACGTCAATGGCAACATTGGACAAAGTGGACAAGTCTTGGTATCGTTTGGTACAGCAGGTGTGCAGTGGGTTACAAAAAATACTGGCGCATTATCGGCACTAAGCGACGTTAACATCACTAGTCCGGCGATACAACAAGTTTTAACATACAACGGTAGTCAATGGGTCAATGCCTCGTCAACTGCTACCGTCGCATCCGCAGTATTCGCATCAAGTCAGTACGATATGGGCTCTGTAACAGATAACAATATTACAGTAACTGAAGATGAGGGAACAGTTACAAGTATAGCCGCTACAATTTATGACCTAGGGGTTATGAGCTTTACAGGTATTATTTCGTTAAACAACATCGACCAATCAATCAAATCAGATTATTTAGGTTACTCAATTATTTTTGGATTCTAAGGAAGAACAATGGCACGTCAGTTAATAGAAAAATATGTTTTTACACCGGGACTACCTGGAGCAGGTACAATATTAATTCCTGGTAAAGTAGACCTAACACAAATCTTGATTATTGCAAATAAAACTAATCAAGTTAATATGTATGCCATTGGAGATCCAACTAAGAACGGTACCGCGGTTTATTATCCTAGCGATACTACGTTTGCTCCTCAGGCAAGTGGTTACGGGTACACTATGCCCACAACCACATCGGAACAAGTAGGAACGACCTTAATCACATTTGCTGCAGATACCAGTAGTTATCTAAGCACTGATAAAATTGCTGTCTATACAGACGCACCAAAACAACAAGGTAACATTATTCGTCCTTATGCATTTGGTGTAGACGCAATCGAACGTCAGCGTGTTGCTGAACCACAGTCATTAATTGACGCCGACTTTGAATATGGACTACAACCCACTAAGTGGCTAAACTATTCCGATATTAGAAACTTGCCAGCTATCTTTGAAAAGCCAGGTCTTGATTTGTTCATGACAAATATTACCTCCGATGGCGGCAATCCCAGTATTATGACAGTTACCTGTAGTCAAGCACACGGATTAACCGCTGGTAGCCCAATTATTATGTTTGGTCTTGCTAACGCTAGTAACTATGCACGTGCTGAAGGTTCGTTTGTAGTACAAACAGTAACAACAAATACATTTACCTACTATGCTAAAGGCATTGTTGGCACAAACGGATTAAGTGTTTACCAAGGAAGTTCTTACGTGCGTAAGGGCGGTTTTTATGCCGGATCATTAATTCCAGTATCAACAATTTATAGTGACGGTAACAGTCCAAGTAAAATTACAGTTACTTGTAGTGCCAATCACGGTATGATTCCGGGAACACCTTTAATTAGTACAGTAAACTCCGCAGGTACTAATCACTCTTATGTTGGCGGTAACTTTTACGCAGAATCAGTTCTAAGTCCAACCCAGTTTACATTTACAGCACAGGTAGGTGGAGCAGTCGCTAACTCGGCAATTTCTGCAAACATCCACGTTCGTTCGGATGCGTATGTACAGCATAGACCGTTTGACGGTGGTGTTAACTTAGGTACATTTAATGCGTCACATGGTGCAAGTATTAGTCGTCAAACTAAAAAGTATATGCGTTACCAATCTGGTAAAGGCATCCTATGGACGTCTGGTGTATTGTTTAACCCAGTTCTTAACTTAGACCAAATATCTGCATCTGCAACCGCTGTTGGTTCTACTATCACAGTTATTACTGAAGTTGACCACGGTCTACAAGCTGGTGCCACTGTGGTTATTGCTGGAGTTACTACAACCGGCTACAACGGAACATACGGTGTTGCTACAGTAGTAAACGAAAATACATTTACCGTTTTAGCCACTAATATATTAGGTAGTGCAACGGCAGTACTTACAAACTTACCACGTGTTACTGTTACACGATGGCACGGTGCCACTACACGTTGCGGAACGTTTGACGAACAGAATGGCCTGTTCTGGGAATTTGATGGACAAGAACTTGCCGTAGTAAAACGTGCAAGTACTTTCCAAACATCCGGCTTCGTTAGTGTTACTCCTGGTAGTCAAGTAGTTACAGGTACAAGTACACGTTTCACACAACAGTTAAAAGTTGGTGACAACGTAATCATTCGTGGACAAACATATAAGATCAATGCTATTGCTAGTGATACTTCAATGACAGTAAATCCGCCATATCGCGGAGTCAATGCATCTAGTTTAATCAAAATGTCATTGACCATTGACTATCGTATTCCACAAAAACAATTTAACATTGACCGTATCGACGGCACAGGTATTAGTGGATACAATCTAAACATTAACAAGATGCAGATGATGGGTATCAGTTGGTCATGGTATGGTGCTGGCTTTATTGACTTTATGTGCCGCGGTGGTGATGGTAATATGATACTTGTACATCGTATGCCAATGAACAACATTAATGATAATGCGTATATGCGTTCTGGTAACATGGTTGCACGTTATCAAGCTATTAATCAAAGTGTTATTGATCGACTAGCAGCCAACGTTGCTGTTGGTGATACTACTATTAGTGTAAACGACGTAAGCCGATTCCCAAATACCGGTGGCACAGTCTATATTGACAATGAACTTATTGCCTATACAGCAACTAGTTTAACCAGCAACACATTATTAAATTGCACTCGTAGTGCTGGTCTAACATATTTCATTGGTGGAACTACAAAAACATTTACAGCAGGTGCCTCAGCCGCACACTATGTAGGCAATGGATTTAATGCTGTAACATTGGTAAGCTGTACTACTAGCCCGGTTGTTAACCACTGGGGTTCCAGTTATATTATGGATGGTAAGTTTGATTCAGACCGCGGTTACTACTTTAACTACCAGGCCCCAGTTACAAATCTACCAGCCGGTAATACAGTAACAGCGTTCTTCTTACGTTTAGCGCCTAGTGTAAGTAACTCAATTGCTGGCACGTTTGGTGATAGAGACTTGATTAACCGCGCTCAGTTATTGCTAACCTCGTTGCAGATTCAGTCAGACCAATCAGTACAGATTCAAGGTATTTTGAACCCTAGTAACATTGATGCTAGTACACTAACCTGGACTAACGTCAACACAGTAGGCCTAGGATCACAGCCAAGTTTTGCACAGATATCGACCAGCACAACAACAGCAGCACAACCGGGAGAACAGATTTTTGGTACTCTGGGACAACCGGGAGGTTTTGCGTCGATTGACTTGAGCAACTTAAAAGAAATCGGTAACGGAGCCATTGGCGGTTATAGTAACTTCCCAGATGGTCCCGACGTTCTGGCAGTAATCATTAAAAATAATAGTTCAACAACAGCGGCTAATCCAATTATTAACCTGTTCTGGACAGAAGCGCAAGCGTAATAAATATAGAATAGAGAGAATAATATGTCATCACAAGTACAGTTTAGACGAGGAACCGCAACGCAAAATAACGCTTTTACAGGTGCTATTGGCGAGATTACCTACGATACTGATAACAAGACTCTACGTCTACACGATGGTACTACAGCCGGTGGTGGCGCAACCGTATTAACTACTGGTGCTACACAAACAGTATTAAACAAAACGTTCAGTACAGGCTCAGTCTGGAATGGCGGTGCTGTACCATTGGGTTATGGTGGTACAGGCAGTGCATTAACCGCGGCTGCGGGTGCCGTTCCGTATTCTACCGCAAGTGGTATGGGATTAAGTTTACCCGGCACATCGGGACAAATTTTAACTTCTGGTGGTACCGGAGCCCCGAGTTGGGTTAGCGCAAGTACATTAACAGTTGGTACAGCAGGTACAGCAACAACAGCTCAAAACATCTTAGGCGGATCGGCTGGTCAGTTAATGATTCAGTCAGACGTTAACTTAACAACATTTATTACAGCTGGCGCCAAAGGAACGTTCTTACAATCACAAGGTGCTGGCTATGCACCAAGTTGGGCAGCTGGTCAGGTTACTTACGGTAATACAACAGTATCACTAGGCGGCAACAGCGCCGGTGTACTAAACGGAATCACCACTCTAAACTCAGACATACAATTTGTACCATTGCCATCTGGTAATACATATCAGCGCCCGGGCGGCAATGCAAGTGTTATTAGTACGGCACAAGTTGGTATGGTTCGTTACAATACAACCACTAGCCAATTTGAAGGTTATGGCGCAGGTAATGCTTGGTCAAGCCTGGGTGGTGTTACGTCAGTTGATAAGAAAGCATACATTACCGCAGAAGCATTTGCTGGCGCAGGTGATGACGTTATTCGAGTATACGCAGGCGACTCTGGAACAAGTACACAGTCAATGTGGGCAAGCACTAGTAACGTTACGGTTCTTCCAACAACTACATCAGTAAGTTCAACTACTGGTGCATTACAAGTTAAAGGTGGTGCTGGTATTGCCGGCGCATTATTTGCTGGTGGCAACATTGTTGCTGTAAGTGGTACGGCTAGTACAAGTACAACAACTGGTGCGCTAGTAGTACAAGGCGGCGTTGGTATCTCTGGAGCATTATATATTGGTGGCAACATGAGCGTTGCTGGCACACTAACTTATATCAACACCACAACAGAAATTGTAACCGGCACAGAAGTCGTTGCTGGTAATTTAACAGCCAACTCAGGAACCGCAAGTTCTAGTACATCAACTGGTGCGTTAACTGTAGTTGGTGGCATGGGCGTATCTGGTGCAACATACATTGGCGGCTTACTAAACGTAGCTGGTGCAGGTACAATTACAGGAGCAGCAACATTAAGTTCAACACTTAGTGTAACTGGCGCAACTACATTATCAAGTACATTGGCAGTTACGGGTGCTACAACCTTATCTAGTGCATTAACATATGGTGGTGTTGCATTAAGTAACTCTGTAACTGGTACAGGTAGTATGGTATTGAGTGCTAGCCCAACACTAACTGGTACGTTAAGTGCCGCCGCGGGTACATTTAGTTCTACCCTGGGCGTAACTGGCGCAACTACATTATCGAGTACATTGGCTGTTTCATCAACATCAACCTTTACAGGTGCTACAACACACAACGGTGGTTTAAGTTCTACATCTGGCTCATTTAGCACAACACTTGGTGTAACGGGTGCAACAACAATATCTAGTTTATCAGCTACAAGCGGTACATTTAGTACAACATTGGGTGTAACTGGTGCTGCTACTTTAAGTTCTACCTTAGGTGTAACTGGTTTAATTACATCAACTGGTGGTATCAGTGGAGGAGCTGCATCGCATACAACAGGCTCATTCAGTTCAACACTTGGTGTAACGGGTGCTACTACTTTAAGTTCAACTCTAAGTGTTGGTAGTACTGTAACAGTCACAGGCTCAGTTCTTCCAAGTGCTAACGTTTCGTACAACGTAGGTTCAAGTACGGCTTGGTGGGGAACATTTTATGGTACAGCTAGCCATGCACAATACGCCGACTTAGCAGAAAAATATTCAGCCGACGCAACGTATCCTCCTGGAACAGTAGTAGTATTTGGCGGAACGGAAGAAGTAACAGTGACTACGCAAGATCACGATACTCGTGTTGCTGGTGTAGTTTCTACAGACCCAGCATACTTAATGAATAGTTCTGCATCTGGAGTAGCTGTGGCAATGACAGGTCGCGTACCTTGTCAAGTTCAAGGTCCTGTAACAAAAGGTCAAGTACTGGTAACAAGTATAACAGCCGGTGTAGCACAAGCAATTGATAATAGCAAATACCTTCCTGGTTGTATAATTGGTAAGGCGCTTGAATCTATAACAACAAATACAATTGAGACTATTGAAGTAGTCGTAGGAAGATTCTAATGCAAATATTAAAAAAGATCTATCGTTCTAGTTATCCAGGTGAAGAAGTTATTACCAGTCTTACTTATGAAGGCGGTGAATGGAAACCAGAAACAGAACATGTTCCAAACAGCGTGTTTAATACCTATACTACAACGCAGGCAATTGCTATAGGCAATGGAGAAAGTCGTTTGGGATTTGATCTTAGACATATTGCCGAACATAAAGGCGGATTATTTGGTGCTAACCGTTTACAAAGTTATGGCTGTAATGCTCTATACAGAGATTTTACTCCAGACTTTTTAGTAGCTGTTGGCGATACTATTATTGAAGAAATTGCCAACTCTGGTTATTGTGATAATAATATTGTTTATGCTCACGGTGAACACCTACTTGATTATCCGAGTAAATTTTATTTAATTCCGCAAAACGTTTCGTATGATGCTGGCGCTCTTGCAGCATACATGGCCTGCTTTGATGGACATAAAAAAATATTTTTAATGGGTTACGACGGATACTATACAGGACTCGAATCAGTTAATAACGTTTATAAAGACACTAACGGATATCCGGAGTCAATCCATCAACAAGACAACGCATTTTGGCAAATGACATTAGGTCATGTAATGGGCACATATACAGATGTAGAATTTGTACGTGTTATGCCTACTGCAAACTATATAGTCAGTGATGATTTTTTACGCTTGCCAAACTTCCGTCAGATTAGCTTCCGTGATTTTGTTCTTGAAGCTGACATTGGTTAATTTAATATAGATTCTAAAGTTTTAATTTTCTTTTTAACTATATCAAAATTAAAACTACGCCATAGTCCTGGATGTAATGGCTTTGGATGATCATTTAATTCTACCCAACAATATCCGCGGTGCTCGTCATTTAATGTTGGTACAAACTCTTCTCCGCAATCGACTAAAAATGTATAGTAAACAAATTTGCGATTATCTGCGGTAAATGTTTCTAAGGGAATAAACTTTTTCTTAGTATAGTCTACTCCAATTTCTTCTCGTATTTCTCTAACTAGTCCTTGTATAACAGTTTCGCCCGACTCAATTTTTCCACCAACGATACCCCAGGCCCCAGCATGTCTACTTTTGTTTCTTAATAAAAATAGATATCGATTAGTTGATCGAGCATAGACTAATGCTCCGCAACCTTCTAGATGCTCACTCATTATAGTACCAAACTCCAAGACCCACCAAAGTAAACTCCATCGGCTGCTTTGGCCCAAATGGATCCATCCCAGCTGTATTGTATTCCGGTAGTTAAATTTGTAGTATATTCAATTTGATTTGTGCTTGTACTATCAAATGCCACAGTCCAGTAACTACCATTCCACTGAATGATGTCGTTAGCATTGGCAATTAAATTTGTTCCTGATGGACCGGCCCAGGCAACTCCTGTTTGATTGCCTACAGCACCAATTGGATTTAAAATTAAATATCTAGTACCTGTTGCTGGACTTAATAAACTAGAACCGCTGTTATTAACATTGGTAACATTGACGTTGTACGGATCAATGATAGCTGTTACTGAGTTTAATGTATTTGCCGGCAATGTTGCAGAGTCGGGGGTAAACAATAATGTAGTTGGATCGTTTGGGCTATAAGCAACAACACCAACTATTTCGTGTGGCCCATCGGGATAATCAAATGTTAAACGCACCTGACTAATACCATTGGTTAATGTACCGTATAAATTTACCAAGTTTGCCCACGGTGTAGTGGTACCTGATCCGTCTGTGGCTATTTTGGAATATAGTGTTAGTGTTCCTGTAGAACTAGTTGGATTGCTAGAGTAAACAATAGAGTAATCAAGCGGTGTGTATCGAATCTGGCTAGTAGCTGCGATATCAATAATATCGCCATTGATGCTACCACTATCATCATAAATGTTTGCAATAATTTGTTGTACAACTCCGCCTTTTTGTACCTTGGCAGGTAACGTCAACCAAATTGGAATTTCAAACTCTAGTGTAGCAATATCGATGCTAGTATCGTCGCCCATCATTGGCACACTACGACTAGTATAGTTTACACTAGTTAGTAATGCTACACTTAAACTAGTCCAGTCTACAAAATTATCTGTACTTTGAATTTCAAAGCCAGGATTAAATAGCGGAACTAATTGTTCTATTAGCTGATGCTTTTGATCAGTATTACTGGTCCATATATCTAACTTCATACCAATTGTATACGGTGCTGGCATAAAGCGTTTTACAGTATATTGGCCATCTTGTGTACCTAGATATTGTTGTGTTGTTTGATCGTAAACTTGTTCTCTAATTCTAACATCACTTTCGTGATATGGATTTTGTAAGCGATCACGATCATACCGTAGTGTTGAGATATAAGCACTCATTGCCGGGACTGCCGATAGTGTATTTTCGCTGTTATTTTTAAGTATGGTACTGGCCTGACGACTAGGATCTCCATAATAGACTGGAACTGTTTGTAGTGTGCGATTGCCATTGGTGTCCTTGCCAAACTCAACTTGGAAGTTTGACACCATGCGAATAAATTGCAAAATGAATCGGCGCATTTGTCCGTCATAGTTAAATTGAACAACATTAGCCATTTTTATTAACTCTCATTATTATCTGCTCTAGGCGTCAATGCACGACTTAGAGGTTGTAATTCGTTTTGTACACGACCTTGGCTGTCTGTATATGTGTTAGTGTTATTTACATAACCCATGCGTTGTGTCTGATTATTTCCTGCACCTGGTGTTAAGTTAGTACGTACATTATCCTCAATCTTAACCCAACGTTGACCATCATATCTAAATAGTCGGTTTGGCAAATAATCTGTACGCAAAAAGTATTCTCCGTGCGCAGCCAAAATTGGAAAAGATATTCCCATTCCGGTAACAACTCTGTTTGGCGCTGTTCCGTCTCCGGTTAGGTATCCTTCAATTTTACTAGTAGGTGTTACAGATTCGGCACTAGTAGTATTGTCTGCAGAAATGGTATTATTATCAGAGGTAATAAAATCAGTAAACGGAGTTGAACCGTCGTCGCTCGATGGCACAGTATAAAACTTGCTAGTATCATAACCCGATGATGGGACATCAACTTCTGCTTGTGAAATTATGCTTTGATTGATATCTAAATATTGGTTATATGTTGAAAGAATTTGGCCAACTGGTGTAGTAGTTCCTGCGCCTGCGGCAATGTTATTAAGAATATCCTTGTACTCTTGACTATCCACTAGAGGATTAAGTTTAACACGCCATAAGTGTGGCCACCATGTTGGACTAAATCCTTCTGCGGCAAAACTTGCATCGCCAACCACATAGTATCTTTTAAGTGCCGCTGGCAAGTCGCCATCCAGTGCATCATAATCTTTTAAGTGTTGCAACTCTAATACGTCGCCGGCCATTAACTTACGACCAATCATGTCAACCATGTCGCGTAAGTGGAACACCATAAAGATAGTTCCTGTTTGTAGGAACAGGCCAAATTGACTTAGATCAAAATCTTGGTCAGCACGTTGATAGATACCGCGCATTTTGTAAACATTTTGATCATATTTGCGATCGCGGTTTTCTAACCATAGTAAGTCTTGAATGTTCTTTTCGCTTTGGTTGGCGTAACTGGGCTGAGTTGCGTCGGCACTAAATCCAACTGTAACATTAGTCCCAATTGGTGTAGTAGTTGGACTAGATAAAAATACTGTAGTTGAATTCATCGACGTTACAGTAGTGTTTGCTGGAATCCCAGCGCCAAACACAAAATTGCCCACAGTAACACCCGATGTATTACTGAAAACAAGAGGATCGTTTACAGTAGTTTGACTAGCACTAGTGGATAGTTGTGCGCCTTGTGCAATTGGACCTAGATATTTGTTTAATAAAATACCAGTACCGCCGATGGTAAACATTTCGGATATGCGTCTATCCATAAACTTATAATCGTTGCTGTGAGCACCATCTTTCCAAAGACTTAAACGTGGCATACTGTATCCTGTTAATGTAGTATTTATCGCTAGTTGACCCATAAAGAGTTTTATAGTATAATAATGGTATGGAGTCAAATTCTACCTTAAAACACCGTATAGATACAGCGTTTTTTCAAATAATAGAATTGGATCCCATTCAACGTAGAGATCTTCAAAAAATGTGGCGTGTAGCTCGTAGTAAATGGAATGAACTTGACTACGAGCTTATTACTTGCCGAAAACTCAATCGAACTACTATAAAGTTTCAAGAACTTGAAAAAGATCTAGTAGAGCGCCTAGAAGTAATTGAACAGTACCTAACTTTTGCATTATTGACAAAATAATACCAAAATGCTATAATATATTATTAGATACTGAAATGTAGTGATAATCATAAATATTGCTATAGGAGCATATTATGATATATAGCAGACAAGTAGTTAGTAATACTGGAAAAGTAAAAGACATAGACGACGATGGCATTTTACCGTATCGTGTACAGTTAAAATGCGACGAGTGCGATGCAGTTTGGGGAACATCGGTTGATAATTGGAAAAGAAAGAAATTGCGTAATGCACATAACGGATTAGACTTGTGTAAAAATTGTGTTAAAAAAGGAAATAGAAATCCTGCATATGGTAAAAACCCACATAAAAATATGTCCGAAGAAGAAATAAAAATCCTCCGGGACAATTTAAGTAAAACTTTGTCGGGTAAAAATAATCCTATGTATGGAAAACGACACAGCCCAGAAACAAGAGCGTTGCAGTCTAGGAGTAAAGTAGATCTGATTGCCGAAGGAAAATTTAATATAAAAAGTTGCAATAGAGGAAGAAAAGCATTTTATGTATCAACTAAATCTGGCATACAATTTTATGCCGATTCAATTTTAGAGTTAGCAAGAATGATAGAATTGGATAACGATGCAAGTGTAATAGAGTGGACAAAACATCACGGAATTCGAATTCCTTATGTATTTGACGGGGTTGATTATAATTATGTACCGGACTTCTTGATTAAAAATGAAAAAGGTAGTATAATAGAAGAAGTAAAAGGAAGAATGATGCCCCGAGATGTTGAAAAACAACAGCAAGCAATAATTTATTGTCGGGAAAACGGATACAAATATAGAATGATAACAGGAAACGATTTACAAGATTTAGCAAATTATAAAAAATTATTAAAGGAAATTAAATAGTGCTTTTGTTTCTGGATACAGAGTTCACAGATTTTGTTGATTGCGACTGCATTGCAATCGGGCTAGTCGACGAAAACGGGCGCGAGTTCTATGCTGAACTAACAGACTACAGACAAGAAGCCTGTAGCGATTTTGTTAACGAAGTAGTTCGACCATTACTAAAACAACACCCCAATCGTGTAGAAGGTACAACCTGGGAAGTAGCAAGAGCATTAAATGAATGGTTAGAACCATATCGCCAAGAGTGTGCTGTGATTTGTTTTGATTACAATACAGATTGGGATTTGATGGTGAACATACTTACTATGTTGCCCGAAGAAGATCAACCAGACTTTTTAACAACTAGAAATATTTGGGGCGACTTAGATCAGCAAGCAATAGATTATTACTGGGCAGAGGCAGACGCCTTTGGTCATAAACCGCATCACGCTTTATATGATGCACGTGGCAATAAATATGCATATAAACCTTTGGTGAGAGAAAGACATGGCGAACATTAAGATTAATGGTAAAGCAACAAAAACTAAAAAGTCAGCACCACGTACAAGTGCCATGCTCGACGAAAAGTACACAGGCGAAGAACCAGTGTGGGACACCGAACGTGCTGAAAAGTTTGATGATGCTACATTTGATAATCACATGCGTCGTAGTTTTTATTACTACAATTACTTTTTCAATCAAAAGGATTGCAAAAAATACGTTATTGAATGGATGAAAAATCCTGAGCACGGGTTTACGGCTGTAGATGTTAAAACATTTAGTCGTAGCCCAGATCGTGCAATTGAAATGACAGCATGTAGTTTAGTTATGGCACATCGTCAAGGTATGCCATTCCGTGGACGTCAAGTTGAATACATTAAAGAATCAATCGCTCGTGCTATCAACAGCACAGCCGACGAAGTAGAAGAAGTTGTAGTAGAAGAAAAACCTAAAGCATACGTTCCAACTATTCAGGACAGACTAAATGAAAAAACAGCAGACACTATCGGCGAACTGGAAGGGCACTACGACGCATTTATTAGTGATCCTAAATACAGCTTTAAGCCTTACGATTATTTTGTGGCTAACAATGTTCCACAAAGTCAGCTGACAAAATACGAAGCGGTATATCAAGCTCGATTTGATGAGCTTAAAGCGGCTTTTGAAAAACAAGATGAACAGTTAGTAGAAGGCTACAGCCATTACAAAACAGCAGACTTTAAACGCATCTTTGCCTTTATTGATCAAATACTAAACGACATTATCCAATATCGTGGAGTTAAAAAAGCTACTAAGAAAGTACGTGCGCCTAAGTCAGTGAGCAAAGAAAAAGTAGTCTCTAAGCTCAAGTATGCTAAAGAAGATAAAGTACTTCGTTTGATTAGTATTAATCCTGCGGACATCATTGGCGCACAGGAACTGTGGGTTTATAACACTAAAACACGCAAGCTGGGCAAGTATGTAGCTGACAGTTTAAAAGGTCCCTTAAACGTCAAAGGAACCGGCATTACCGGCTTTGATGAGCACAAATCCACCTCAAAAGCACTCCGTAAACCTGAGGAAAAGCTCAAGGAGTTTGCTAAAGCTACTAAGGTAGAGTTGCGTAAATTTATTGACAATATTAAAGCTACGGAAACCAAACTCAACGGACGTATTAACGCAGAAACTATCCTGCTCCGAGCTCAATAACACCATTACTCTGTTGTACGGTAATAAATACTGTATAACGGAGTAATATAAATGTCCACACCCTTTAACGGTAACGTAGTTGCAGATACCGGATACGATAGTCTAAATAACATCACTACTCGTAACCTGTTTAATCCCGCCACAGGTACACAATCTGCTGCACACATTGCCTTCGATGGTAGCGATACAGTAACATTCCCTGGCGTACAAGATCCAAATTGGGAGTATGGCAATACTACAGATTCCATGCGAACAAGTATTATTGATTATATACGTATGCGCTTAGGTGATGGTATTGTTGACGTAGAGCTAGACAAAGAACACTACGAAATGGGTATTAATCAGGCCCTGATTAAATATCGTCAGCGCGGACAAAACAGCGTAGAAGAAAGCTATGCAAGCCTACAGCTACTACCAGAAACACAAGAATATATATTACCAAGAGAAATTCAAAACGTTCGTGCTATTTTTCGTCGCGGTATTGGTAGCGTAACAGGAACAACAGCCAGTCAATTTGAGCCATTCAGCTCGGGTTATTTAAACACTTATATGTTAGTAGCAGGTCGTGTTGGCGGTTTAACCAACTACGAATTGTTTGTCGACTATCAAAAGTTAGCAATGAAGATGTTTGGTGGTTACATGAATTACACATTTAACCCTGTAACTAAGAAACTTACTATTGTTCGTAAAATGCCGTTCCAGGGGGCAAACCCTCCACTAGAGCAACAAGAGTCAGTGTTGTTATGGATTTACAATACCAAACCTGACCAAATGATATTCAACGATACTTACGCATTTCCCTGGATACAAGAATACGCATACAGCTTCTGTAAACGCATCCTTGGTGAAGCTCGTGAAAAGTTCAGTCAAATTGCTGGCCCACAGGGTGGTGCAACCTTAAACGGTGCAGCACTTAAAGCTGAAGCCAATGATGAAATGGCCAAATTGGAACAGGAATTAAAAGATTATATTGATGGTTCTGTTCCGTTAACTTGGGTAACTGGCTAATGAAAATTACAGAAATTATCACAGAAGAATTAAAAAAGTATGGCGACATACACGACGATCACCGATCGGCATTTACTCGCGGTGTAAAGTTTCCTGATATTACTAATCAGTACTACCACATGTACCGTGCAGGTGTTAACATCGCTGGACAAAGTGGTGATAGTACTATGAAGTCCAAAGAAAGTCCATTAGCAAACAACATGTTTATGATGGCCTATCATCCTAAAGAACTAGAAATGATTCGCGCAATGGCCGCAGAAATGGGACACACAATGGAAGAAATTAGTGACAGCGACAGTCACGAGCCCAAGTCAATAAATAGTACTAGTCCAGTAAAAGCTCGCGGACCTATACAAAGAAAATTATGAAAATTACAGAAATTATTACTGAAGCTAAGTCGGATATTGATGCAAACAACGACGGAATTCCGGATAGCCATCAAACAGCTACGCCTGGGATGAAAAGTCATCATAATTTAGATAACTCTAGTCCTTATGCACCTTGGCGCTTTGCCGCACACTTTCTAGGTGGTGCTGGCGCGCCAGACGGCAAGTACGAACACGAACCTGCTAAAGAGGGCCCAAACGGACAAGCATTAGTTACAGTAGCCTATAGCGACGCAGATGAAGCTATTATTGCACAGGCAGAAAAAGCGTTTGGAGTTTCTGGAACACAATTAACTCCGCGTGGATCGACTGAAGTCAAGGATGTAAATCGAGTGAGCCCTGCCCGAAACCCTGGCGCAATTACCCGCATTGTCATTGCTACAGTTAAAAAATAATTTGACTTTTTTTAATTAATATGTAAAAATAGCCCTTATTAACTGAGGGCTTTTTTATGATCATTGGGGTATGCGGGTTTATTGGTTCGGGTAAAGATACTATTGCTGACTACTTAGTTGGATTCCACGGCTATCGTCGAGACAGTTTTGCTGGTACACTTAAAGATGCGGTGGCAGCTGTGTTTGGTTGGGACCGCGAACTACTAGAAGGTCGTACTCCTGAAGCCCGTGCTTGGCGAGAACAAGTAGACTCTTGGTGGGCTAATAGACTTAATATGCCTAATCTTACCCCACGTTGGGTGTTACAATATTGGGGCACAGAAGTATGCCGCCGAGCATTCCATGACGATATCTGGATTGCTGCATTGGAAGCACGATTAAGCCGTCGTAGTGACAATACTGTTATTAGCGATGTACGTTTCCCCAACGAAATACAAAGTATCCGCAACGCTGGCGGCAAAATTGTCTGGGTTAAGCGTGGCGAATTGCCTAGCTGGTATGGTGTAGCATTAGCCGCAAATAATAACCCACCACAGCCGAACGCATCAAGTGAAATCCTTCAAGGACTTGGAGTGCATATTAGTGAAACAGCTTGGGTAGGTACTAAGTTTGATTACGAAATAGACAATAATGGTACTATTGAAGAGCTATATACAAACATCAAAAATCTGGTATTATAGGAGCCGGCTTCCACGGCGACTTGGATTTATAAATTTCTTGTTGACAATTTAAGCATACAGTTTTTAAGTTAAACGAATTGTGATTTTTTAAATTACCATCAACATAAAATACATTACTTTGCTCCATGAGCTTAAACTTAAACCCGCACTTTTCACAAGCGGGTTTTTTCTTGTAACCACTCTTAACCCATGCCGGTGGCTCCGGGCGACGTTTACGACCTTTCCTAATACAAGCAGCACAACTATTACGATAATGATGAACACCATCGCGTATATAGTTCACGGCAACCGGGTTATTACCGCAATTAGGGCATAGATCTCTGTTTAACATACTATATTTACCAGCATAACCTTCCCAAAGGCACCTACAACCGCCACCATTTTACACCTTTATAATAAATAACTATAACATGTATTTTAAAGGAATATAAACCATGGCACTAGTATCCCCAGGAGTTCAAATCTCCGTAAACGATCAAAGTCAGTATGTTGCAAGCAACGTAGGTTCTGTACCACTAGTAGTATTAGCTACAGCACAAGATAAAACCTACAACAACGCAGCGGCTACTGGTACAAGTAAAGCAGCGGCTGGTAAACTACAATCATTTACAAGCCAACGTGACCTAGTAACAGCTATGGGCACACCAACTTTCCAATTAAGTTCTGCCGGTACACCACTTAACGGTAGCGAACTAAACGAATACGGCTTATTGGCTGCTTACTCAGCATTAGGCCTAGGTAATCAGTTATATGCTATTCGTGCAGATATTGACCTAAATCAATTGCAAGGCACTCACGTTCGTCCAGCCGGTAACGTAGCTGATGGCACATTTTGGTTAGACCTTGGAAATACAGAATTTGGTATCTATGTATTCAACGCGGTAACTGGAACATTTAGCCATGTTAATCCAACATTGATTACTGATCAAACTCAAGTAACAAATATCACATACAACGGTACAGCAAACGTACCACAACCTAACCCAAGCGTTGGGCAAGTGAATACTTATGCATTGGTGTTTGTTGACCAAGCTGGTGCAACTACAAATGCAATTCGTTTATGGTATAAATCTGCATTGAGTAATACATGGGTGCAAGTTGGTTCCCCGGAATGGCAAACTGCATTGCCTGTTGTTACAGCAACAGTTTCTGGTGTAGGTTCGTTACTAACAGGTCAAACATTGTACATCAATGGTCAATCTGTTACATCAACAGCAAATCCAGCAACACTTGATAATTTAGTTTCAAATATTAACACAATCATGACTGGTAAGGGAGTTTCTGCACGTAACATCAACGGTTACTTGGCATTGTTTGCAACTAGCGCCGCTAATACATCTGGTTACCCAGCTGCAACGCCAAACGGTGGTGTATTATTAGCCGATGGTACTGGTAGTTGGTCAGCATTTGGCTCAACTATGGGTGGCACATATTGGAGTCCAACATTCTTCTACGGTAATTATGCTCAACAACCAAGCGGTGGTTGGACATCAACAGATTCACAGCCACGTCCAAGCGGAAGTATTTGGTGGAAAACAACAGCAACTGGCACAGGTTATAGCCCGGCATTAAAAGAATTTAATGTAAGTTTAGATAACTGGGTACCAGTTAGCGCACCAATGTTTACATACTATTCTGATGCTATTTCAGCATTGGACCCAGTTGGCGGCGGTCTAAACATTGCCCATGGCCAAATAGTTTCTGTACATGGTAGTAACGATACTACACCTAACAATTTACGTTTTGCTGAGCAAACAGCGGCAGTACAAGCAACAGCAACTGGTGCGGTAATTAACTTATCAACACTGGCAGCAGCAACAGGCACAACATACAAGATTAGTGCTACAGTTCCTGGTGCACAAAATACTACGTTGGTTACATACCCAAGCAACACTACAAGTTACACATTTAGCGGTACATCACCAAGCGATTTAGTTACACAAATTTTATCTGCAAACATTCCATATGTTACAGCACAATTAAATTCAACAACTAGTGGTACTACAATCAGTATTATTCACACAGCTGGTGGTCAGATTGCTTTAACTGGTTCAGTATTTGGTGCAGCTGGATTTACCGGATCTGGTACAACAGTTAACGGAACAGGCTACACAATTAATTCTAGCACTGGTGTTATTAATATTAGTAACTTTAATTTAATTACAACAAGTATTACATATAGCGCAACTGCTCCTTACAGCGCACCAGCCGACGGAACACTATGGTACTATAGCAATGCAGCCGACGTTGATATTATGATCAACACAGGTGCTCCGTATGGTTGGAAAGGTTACCTAGTAGCCGGAACTGACTCACGTGGTTACCCACTTGCATCGACTGACCCACAAGGCGTTATTGTTAGCGCAAGTCAACCTACTAGCCAAAGCGATGGTTCTGGCAACATGCCAGGCGATCTATGGTTAGACAGTAGCGACTTAATCAACTACCCAAGTTTATATCGTTACACCGGTTCTACTTGGACAAAGATTGACACAACAGATCACGTGACAAGCAATGGTATTATTTTTGCCGATGCACGTTGGGACGCAACAGGTACAACAGATCCAATCAGTGGCGCATTACCATCAACAGTAAGTTTGCTATCAAGCAACTACATTGATCAAGATGCACCAGACTACAGATTGTATCCAAAAGGTACATTGTTGTTTAACACACGTCGTTCGGGATACAACGTTAAGAAGTTTGTAGCTAATTATTTCAATAGTACAAGTTTCCCAAATCTACCAAACGTACCAAACGCAGGCGGAACATTACCATCTGTGTCAAATGCGTGGGTAAGCGTAAGTGGTCTAAACGAAAATGGTACACTAAAAGCTGGTAGTGCTGCACAACGTAGTTTGGTTGTAGCTGCATTAGAAAGCGCATTAAGCAGCAACACAGATATTATTGAAGATAATTACAACTTCAACTTATTGTGTGCTCCTGGTTACCCAGAATTAATTCCTGGTTTAGTAACATTAAACAACAATCGTGGTGATACAGGTTTTGTTATTGGTGATACACCAATGACATTGGCACCAACATCAACAGCATTAACAGCATGGAACAGTAACAAAAACGGTAATGGTCTAGCAACAGCAAGCCCATACTTAGCGGTTTACTACCCAGCTGGTTTAACAAACGATTTAGCAGGTAATCAAGTAGTAGTTCCGGCTAGTCATGCTGTATTGCGTACATTCTTGTACAGCGACAATGTAAGCTATCCATGGTTTGCACCAGCTGGTACACACCGTGGTCTAGTTGATAACCTAAGCGACATTGGTTATGTAGATGCTAACTCAGGTGCTTTCATACACAACGGTATTAACCAAGGCCTACGTGATGCATTGTACACAATCAACATTAACCCAATTACACAATTACCTGGTACAGGTTTAGTTGTTTGGGGTCAAGAAACACGTAGCGGTGACAGCACAGCACGTAATCGTGTTAACGTTGTTCGTTTAGAAAATTACCTAAGAACAATTTTCAAATCAGTCAGCGGTGGATTCTTGTTTGAACCAAACGACACAGTAACAAGAAAATCTTTAGCACATCAAATTGAAAGTGCATTACATGATGTTCTAAGTAAGCGTGGTTTATATGACTTCTTGGTAATTTGCGATACAAGCAATAATACACCAAGCGTTATAGCTAATAACCAGTTGTATGTAGACGTAGCAATTGAACCAGTTAAGGATGTTGAGTTTATCTATATCCCAATCGCTTTGTATAACCCGGGTACAATCGCAAGCCTGGGCGCAGCATCAACCTAAGCATATAGATAAATAAGAGTATAGGAGAATATTATGGCCGTAGCATCATTAAATAACTTTACAGTACCTCTAGCATCACAGCCTGGTTCACAAGGCTTGTTAATGCCAAAATTAAAGTATCGCTTCCGCGCTACTTTTATTAACTTTGGTGTTAGCAATACAACTACTGAACTAACTAAACAGGTTGCAGATATTAAGCGTCCTAACGTAAACTTCAATCCAATTACCATCGATGTTTATAATAGTAAAGTATTTTTACAAGGTAAACCAGAGTGGCAAGAGACCACAGTTAATTTCCGTGACGACGCAACAGGCGCTGTTAGTAAATTAGTTGGTCAGCAGATCCAGAAGCAATTTGACTTCTTAGAGCAAGCATCAGCACCTAGCGGTATTGACTATAAGTTCCAACTTATATTTGATATGTTAGATGGTGGTAACGGCAACACAACTCCTAATGTTCTTGAATCTTGGGAATTGGACGGTTGCTTCCTAAGTTCAGTTGACTACGGTGAAATGGCTTACAATACTAGTGATCCAGTAATGATCGCATGTAACATCAAGTTCGACAATGCTGTTCAAACAGTAGGTGGCGGAGTTGGTACAAGCGTAGTTACATTAACACCAGGCGGAACAGTTAATTAATTAACACGAAGCAAAACTTTAGAACCCGGACATAAAAATCCGGGTTTTTTTATGGCATAAATATTAGTATGGCAACACAATATAAAACCTTAGATGATAATAAAACAGGCACAGTAACTCTACGCGACTACCGCCATGCGGCCCGTGTGTTTACCGATTCTAACTATCGCCTAAGTCCCAAATACGGATTTTTATTCTACGTCGAGTTTGATTTCAATCCGTTGATTACCAATGTTAGCAACACTACAGCAATGGAAATGGGTATGATTGTCAAGAGTGTTGGCCTTCCAAAATTTACCATTGATGTTAAGCCACACAATGCTTATAATCGCAAAAACTTTGTACAGAATTCAATCAAATACGAACCTGTTACAATTACATTTCACGATGACCAGGCAGACAATGTGCGTAACTTCTGGTATGACTATTATAGTTTCTTTTATCGTGATCCAGACTTTGCCGATGCTACATATCAGGCTCCACACAAATATCAAAGCCGTCCAAGTTTTGATTGGGGATATACTCCTCGCCCTACAGTAGGCTATAATAATGCCAATGGTGCTCAACCTTATCAATACATACAGGCTGTTAGAATTTACAGTATGTACCAAGGTAATTTTAGTGAATACGAATTAGTTAATCCTATTATTACAACTTTCAAACACGGTGAACACAATAACAGCGGCGACGCCGCATTATTACAACACGAAATGAGTTTACAATTTGAAACAGTAAAATATCAAACAGGATATGTAACTGATAATACAGTTGGCGGATTTATTGATCTACACTATGACAGTAATCCAACACCTAATCCAAATTCTGAAGGTTCAGTACAGCCAGGCACCTTTCCAAATACAATAACAGATTTAGCAAACAATTCAACAGCAATTAATCCGTCATTGAGAACTAACCAAGCACTAGCCAGTGCGTCATTCGATACTACTGGCGCATTTGCAACAGCCTTAGGCGGGGCAGTAAACGTAGCGGCAAGAACAAATACCAACGCTGGCGGAGTTAGTATTCCAAGTCTTGGCAGCCTGACACAAGGTCTTACAAGTAGTGCGGTACTAGGACAACAGCTACAAGCCGCCGGAGTAAACTTAGTTGGCTCCTCAGTTTCTAAATTAGCCAATGGTGTAGTAGGAGGCGTAGCAGCTGGACTTGGTTCAAACGGTACTGCCATTGTTGGCCTAGCAGCAGCCGCAATAAAAAATCCTAATGCTGTATTGAATACCGTTGAACAAATGGCAACTAATTATGCCGTTGGTATGGTAACTAACTTTGTTAATAAAGAAGTTGGACTAGCAACAAATTATATTGCTGGCCAAGTTCAAAGTGGAGTTAGTTATGTTGCTGGACAGCTCAACTCGGGATTGTCATTTGCTGGCGCAAGTACATTCACTGGCGGATTGCAAAACACCGTTAATGATGTTTCATATTCCCTTGGACTGGGTTCTGGATCCGGAGTACAAAACATTGGTGGCGTAGATATACCATTCTCAGCATTAAACGATTAATATGGCAACTAATACTCAAATTTCAACAGCAACCAACTTGCAAGGCCCAGATATATCGGCTGGTTCTTCACAGAACAACGCATCAAAATATTTTAATAATTTTTATGCATCGTCTTTTAATATTTCCGCCGATGCCAATGCTGCCATACTTACATTTTTTCAACAGTATACTGGCAATGCCGACGCTGGACAAAATTTAGCGGCCGCGGTTGTGTATACAGCACTGGCACAAAAGTTAAATCCGATGGTAATACTTGATGAGTTTCAGAAATTATCTAAAGGTGAACTTAATAATTACCTAGTAGCATTTTTAAATATCACTCGTAGCCCAACAAGTATATTAGGAACACGGCATGCGGTCCAAACGAATCCCTACGTAGCAAGAACAGTTTTAATTTAATACAATGTCTAAATACGCACAAGGCAAATTTCAACTACAAAATCCACAAAAGTATGTAGGAAACAAAACTCCAACTTATCGTTCGAGTTGGGAATATGTGTTCATGCAATTTTGTGATAATAACCCAAACGTACTACAATGGGCTAGCGAAGCCGTTCATATCAATTATCGTAATCCGTTAACTGGTAAAAATACAATATACGTACCGGACTTTTTAATTACCTATGGTGATGCTAACGGTAAACAACACGCAGAAGTAGTAGAAGTTAAACCCAAAAAAGAAACTACATTAGAAGGTGCTAAGAATATACGCGACCAAGCTGCCGCTATACTTAACATGGCAAAATGGGAAGCTGCACGTCGTTGGTGTTCCGCACACGGGCTTACATTTAGGGTAGTTACCGAAGATATGATTTTCCATCAAGGTAAGAGATAATACCAATAAATATTGGTATGACTAAAAAATTAGAAGAACTCTTTAATTTACCCGCAACAGACGATAGTGTAGATGTTACACAACAAGAAGCCACTGATTTCATACACGACAATCAAGCGGTAATCACCGAAGTTAATCAAGCAATAGATAAAATAGACGCCGCCCTTCCTACAGTTCGGGACTTAGATACCGGCGACAGCGAACTAGATGAATTAGCAACTCTAGCCCAGAGCAAAGCTGAAGATCTTATTGATTTAGGTATGAATGTAGAGCCACGCTTTAGTGGTGTTATACTACAAACAGCGGGCGTAATGCTAGGACATGCTATTACAGCCAAAACAGCTAAATTAGATAAGAAACTTAAAATGGTACAGCTACAATTAGCCAAAGCCAAGTTAGATTATCAAATAGAAAAAGACGCTAAAAACGCCAATCCTGTAGAAGAAGCTGTAGAAGGGCACGGGGTAGTATTTGATCGCAACGAGCTACTAAAACAGATACTTGGTAAGCAGGACAAATAATTAAATTAGTATAAATATACAATAATAGGAATATAATGATGAAGCCGTTCCAAAGTTACATTTTTGAATTAAGCAAGCCAAGCGAATTCCGCATCAAGTTGGCTGGCATTGAGCCAACCGGCGATGTTATGGATCGTATCAAACACGCTCTTGAAACATATCAGCTAGAAAGCGTAAGTGCTGTTAAACATTTACCAATTCAAGAACACCGTGAATTCCCACAATGGGGCGGTGCATGTGAAGCCTGGCAATTTGATGTTAAAGTTACATACCCAGCTACACAAGTTGGTATTCGTACACTAATGAAAGACCGTGCCGGTCTAAATCCAGATTGGATTTGTGTACGCAATCTACACGAAGCTGAATACACAGATGAAGCCGAAGCACCAGACGCCGATGCTGCTAAAGGTGCATTGTTAGATCAACCAGACCTAGGCGGAAGCACAGAAGGTCCAGCATTAGTTGGACAAGTGCGTATTGGTAGTTTATTAAAAGAATTAGAATCAAGAAAGTTTGAATTTGCTCAAGACAGTAAAGAAGCAGGTAAAACAACAAACAACTTACCACAGGGTAATCTAGATCCAGTGGGTAGTAAACAAAACAAAATTTATCGCAAACCAAAAGGCAATTAACATGAGCAAGAATCATCCACACGACAATATCTATTCCATCCTTGGAAAGTTAGAAGCATTAAAGCCAACTCCACAAGAGAAATATGAATCTGTACTAAAGCAGATACACGAAAGTGTTGAAGCTCAAGGTTCTATTATTGCCGGCGTTGATTCAGTTCAGGCTCGACTAGCAGAAGCGTTTGCCGCAGAGAAAGCGATTAACCCATATGCTGTTGGTATGGCTGCCGCTAAGAAGAAATTTGGTTACGGTGAAAAGCCAGCACACGACTTGCCAAAGAAAGTGATTACTAAAGGTCACGAGATTGCCAAGAAGGTTGACGAAGAACAAGAATGCCCAACATGTGGCAATACTCGTTGCTCTTGCAACATGGAAGAAAACGTTAAGCACACAGGTACATACGGTACAGAATACTACAAGTCAGATGACTTTACTGGTGGAGCAGAAGACGAAGCCAAAGCAAAGAAAAAATCTGCTAAGGTAGTGCGTCACGGTGTTAAAGGTCGTCCTGCTAACGAAAAGCCGGCTGAATATACTAAGATGAATGACCCGTTTGGTCGTGTACCAGACAAAGCTCCTAAGGGAACTAAAGGTCGTGTACATAGCCCACTAGCAGAAATGATGATGCAAGTTGAGCGCCGTCTAACAGAAGGCGTTAACTTCCAAAAGCTAATGCAAGAAAAACATCAGACCGTTGATGAAATGATTGCCGAACTACAAAATGACATGAAGGTATTTAAAGAAACAGGTCATTGCAGTGAGTTATTAAAAGATTGTATGGAAATTAAAGGTGCACACGGTAAAATGGTTGCCGATGAAACAGCACAACATGGCATCGGTGGAAACTTTGCACCAGTTCCAGTAAAAAAGCCACATGACAGTATGCTACAAGGAATGAAAGATTTCTTTACTGGCAAACCAGAACAAGGTCAGTCATTTGGTACAGGTAAGCCAATGCCAGAAGACATGGATCCTCTAGCCGAAGAATTAAACAAACTAGCAGAATTAGCTGGATTAACAGTTGAAGCAAAAGGTAAAAAGCCAGATGCCGACAAAGATAGTATCCCCGATTGGGCAGACAAGCATCCAAACAAAGCTGGCGGCGACAAAGATCGTATTGAAGAAGAAATTGAACAAGAAGGTAACTTGTGGGGCAAGAATGTTCGAGATGCTAAAGCAGCCGGTAAAACTCAAGCTGACTTAGACAACGATGGCGATTTAGATCCAGTGACAGAAACAGGATTTGATCAAACAGAGACTCCAGAATTTACTGTTAACTCAACTGTTGATAGCGATGGTAAAAAATCTGTTAACATTAATGCCGAAGGCGAACGTGCTGAAGAATTGTTACAAATGCTAGCAATGGCTGGGATGGGTAACAGCGACAAAGCACAAGAACTACGTTCACAAGAGCCAGTTGAAATTGAAATGGTTGGTGAACCAGAATGCGAAGTTGAAGAAGCCTACGGCGACGAAGTAATTGACGAACCAGTTGACGAACCAGTTAACAATGCTCATCACTATGAATATCAGTCAATGCAAAGTACTTTAAAAACAGGTGATGCTGATTCTACAGGTGCTCATGGCAACTTTGGTGGCCCCGGTGATAACAAAATGGCGACTCGTAAAAATCGTCCACTTCCAGTTACAACACTAGAAGCTAGATTAGCTGCAGAATACGACAGTATTAAAAAACTTAGCAAATAAACAAAACGCCCGAAAGGGCGTTTTTAATTTCCACTTATAGCTACCCTATAAATATTTGTCCATGGACAAATCCCTAGAAGAACAAATTGAATCCTATTTGGGCAAAGATCGAGTGCCTAATCTCCATTGGCAAGCTACTATACCACCTGCTTGGGAAATACCCCCTCGATCGGCTGGAATGATGCTGTGCAATCCCGATGCACACAATACAATAGTACACCTAGACGGAGTTGATTATCAATTAAACAATTTGGGTTATCGAGCTAACTTTAATTTTGATCTCAACGAATTAAAAAATAAAAATATTTTACTAATATTAGGCGACAGCGATGCTAGTGGTCGAGGCGTTTTGTTTGATGATATGTACAGCACAAAAATACAACAAGCAACAGATTTGTGTGTTGTAAATTTAGGAATACCGGGACTAAGTCCAGATGGTATGGCACGTGTAGGAGTACAAGCAATACTAGCACTAGGGTCGGCTATTAAGCACGTTGCTGTATTGTGGCCAGTTGCAAGCCTTAGAGAATTTGTAAGTAAAAAATTTAAATCGGGAATTTATATTAATAGCGATCATGTGCCTTACGAAACGTGGTGGGATCACATAGATTGGGTAAGTAATAACTATAACTATCAAAAAAATCATATTCTCTTAGAACAAACAGCGTTAAATGCAGGCGCCAAGTATCACGAATTATTAATTAATAGATACGATAAAACAACACCAACAACCTACAATCTAGTAGATAATAAATTTACTGAGTTTACACCCGAATCACATACGGCTATTGCTAATTATTTTATCAAACAAATTCAATAAATATTACTATGAAACAATATCGTATAACCAGTGAACATTTTGTACCGCAAGGAGAAACCGGCGAAGTTGATGCTGTATTAGATCCAGCCGATTTAAACGAATTAAAGCGTTTAGCCGGGTTACCGTTTGGACTTCAAGAAGACATGAGCACCAATGGAGCCGGGCTAGTCGGCGGAAACATGGACAATGTACCACAAGCTCAAGAAAACGGATTAACAAGCCCAGTTGGCAGCAACATTAGCTGGACAGCCGCAGAACGCAATGCTCTGATTAGAAATTGTCAGTCCGAATGGCGGTGTAATCCTGGCGATCCGTTATGGATGCTAATCATGTTTGAAAAGCCGGGGTTAAAACATCACAGCTTACAAGATGCGGTAACTGACTTTCAAAACAAAAATCCAAAAGAACGTCGACCTATTAGGCAGCTACCGGGCAATTAAGTCCTAGGTATTGGTTCCAAGATTCTTGTTTAACAGTAAACGGCATTTCTTTCCACTTACTTACTAGACTATAATAATCGGGCTTATAAGGCATAACCTTAGGTCGCATTAGTTTGCTACCCTTACTGTGATTACAGCTCTTACAGCTAGTAGTACAATTAGTCCATACAGTTTTACCACCTGCACTACGTGGAATAACGTGGTCAATGGTCAACTCGTCGTAATCAAATACATCCTCACAGTAAGCGCAACGGAACAAGTCCCGCATGTACATATTGTAACGACTGAATTTAACAGCCTTTTTGTAATGAAAATAATCGCGAGTTACGCAGACGCTAGGTACGTTTATTGCTAGACGCTCAGAATGAATAATCCAATTTGGGTATGTTTCGATAACATGAACACGACCTAGATACATCAATTTGATAGCATGGCGCCAGTCTATTACACTTAGTGGTAATACACTAATAGGTTCGTAGTTTGCATTTAATAGTAGTGTGTCAGACATTTGATAAACCGTTTGTTATTTGAAGTTAAATATACTTATACCAATAAGTATAACACAAATAAGACAATGAGTAAAGACTTAGAAATCGCAATTATTAAGGCACCGTATAAACGGATGTCTTACACTGAAGAACAGATTAGGGAAATTGCCTTGTGTGCTGACCCTGTGAATGGACCTCAGTACTTTATGGATAACTACTTCTTTATACAACATCCAACAAAAGGTGCTATACAGTACCACCCGTTTGAATATCAAGGACGACTGATAGAAACGTACCATAATTATAGATTTAGTATTAGCCTTATGCCACGTCAAACTGGTAAGTCAACTAGTGCCGCTGGCTATTTGTTGTGGTATGCTATGTTTGTTCCAGATTCTACCATCCTAGTTGCTGCACACAAGTATTTAGGCGCACAAGAGATCATGCAACGTGTTCGTTATGCTTATGAGAACTGTCCTGACTTTATCCGAGCGGGGGTAACAAGCTACAACAAAGGTAGCTTGGACTTTGAAAATGGTAGCCGCATAGTAAGTCAAACAACAACCGAAAACACAGGTCGTGGTATGTCAATATCACTACTATACTGTGACGAGTTTGCGTTCGTTCGCCCTACTATTGCCTCAGAGTTCTGGGCTTCTATTACTCCTACACTAGCAACTGGTGGTAAATGTATTATTACTTCAACACCAAACTCAGACGAAGATCAGTTTGCACAGATTTGGCGCGGTGCTAATAAATGCTTTGACGAGTTTGGAAACGAAACAGAACTTGGCATCAATGGATTTAAAGCATTTCGTAGCAAATGGCAAGAGCATCCAGATCGTGATGAAAAGTGGGCTGATCAAATGCGAGCTCAACTTGGCGACGAACGATTCCGCCGTGAGATGGAATGCGAATTTATTATCTTTGATGAAACTTTAATTAATCCATTACACCTAGTTGAAATGGCTGGAATT
>Ga0208497_1000019_pt1 | contig 92818 bp, 120 predicted proteins | sample CryBogCBE25Aug07_FD_184555 | JGI IMG/M metagenome (GOLD analysis project Ga0208497, IMG submission 184555) | Freshwater microbial communities from Crystal Bog, Wisconsin, USA - CBE25Aug07 (SPAdes) | ecosystem: Environmental > Aquatic > Freshwater > Lake | place: Crystal Bog, Wisconsin, USA...
TTTGCCGGATTACGCCAAAGACATCAGGCTCAATCTCGATGCGGTGTTGCTGAGAAGCACACTGACGCCTGAAGTGGCCATGGGCTGTGCAGTAGCAGCTTTGGCCGCTGCCGGCAATGGCAAAGTATTGTCGGCCCTGTTGAGCGATGACCCGATTCATGCCGATGCTGCCATGACGGCTGCCAGTTTAATGGCAATGACCAATACCTGGTATCCCTACGTGGAAATGACCAATGATCCGCAACTGTCAGGACTTCCTGCACAGTTGCGCATGAACTCCATTGTCACGCACGGGGGCACCAGCAAGGCCAACTTTGAGGCATTTAGCCTAGCAGCCAGCATTGTGGGCAAATGTCATTTTTGCGTCAAGGCGCACTATGACACACTGCGAGCAGAAGGATACACTGTGGAACAGCTTCGTGACGTTGGACGAATCGCTGCTGTCATGAACAGTGTGGCCAAAGTGTTGGTGGGCTAGGGTCGTGCAAGGCATAAATTCCTTACAGGATCTCAAAACTCGTTTAGAAATTGCAGGATTTGAAATCATGGACTACTCAGGGTGGTATTTAAACACCGCCCATGGTCGTTGGACCATGCTGTTTGGTCAGGTTTATTTGAACAACGTGGTCATCAATCACATGCATGATGCTCCTGTGATCAAGAAGCGGAAAACCAGGAAACTACAATCCTAGATCCTGATTCTGCTTGACTTTGAGATAAAAGAGATATATAATAGTACAAGCTATATAAACTATAGCGTTTTTAAAAATAAAGAGGTAATTTAAATGAAGAAGTTAATTCTAGCAACAATGTTGGCAACTGCAATGGGCACTGCATCCGCTGTTGAACTGGGCGTAAATGCCGGTTTCAACACTTCGGGACCTGGTGCTGTTTCCTACGGCGTTACTGTGGGTGAGAAGATGGGCGCTGTTGGCGTTACCGGCGGGTATGATCGTGACAATCGTACCACTCGAGTAGGCAATCGCTACAGTGTGGTGGCTTCCTATGATCTCGTGAACGTGGGCAACGTGACCCTGGTTCCCAAGGTTGGCGGAGCTTATCTTGACAATGAGGCTGTGGCAACCAACGGTTATGCTGTGCTTGCCGGTGTGGGCGCCGAAGTTGTTTTGGTCAAGCATGTGGTAGCCACTGCCGACTATCGTTATCAGTTTGGCCAGGATCGCGTCAAGGATCTAAATGGCAATCAGCTGTTTGCTGGTGTCAAGGTCAAGTTTTAATCAATCGTTAAAACTATCAATAAAAAGGCTACCTAGGTAGCCTTTTTTTATGAACGCCGTAATACTAATGCAATAGTTTTCTGCTTAAATATAGGTATGAAAAAAACTTATCGTAGTATTTTTATTAGTGATATACATCTTGGAACTCTTGATTGCAAAGCCGAAGAACTAGACCATTTCCTCAAAAATAACACATGCGAAACTTTGTATCTAGTGGGTGATATAATTGATGCATGGCGTATACAACAAAATAAATGGCGGTGGAAACAGAGTCATACCAATGTGGTCAAAAGAATATTGCAACACAGCAAGCACCATACAAGAATAGTGTACGTGGCTGGTAATCATGATGAATTTTTGAGACCCATGATTCCATATGGGCTAAGTTTTGGCAGGATCGAGGTTGTAAATCAAACTGAACACATGGGTCTAGATGGCTATCGCTACCTTGTTACTCACGGTGATTTATTTGATGGTATTACTAAATTGGCTCCTTGGATTTCCTTCCTGGGAGATAAAGCATATGATTATATATTACGTCTCAATTCCAAGTTTAATTGGTTACGTAGAAAGATGGGGTTTGGTTACTGGTCTTTAAGTAAGTTCTTAAAACATCGAGTCAAAAAGGCGGTAGATTTTATGTTTAGATTTGAAAACAATCTAGCTGACTATTGCAAGAAGAGAGGATTTGACGGAGTGATTTGTGGTCATATACATAATCCTGAAATAAAACGAGTTGAAAATATTTGGTATTTAAATGATGGTGATTTTGTAGAAAGTCTTTCTGGATTAATTGAAACTCACGACGGGGATTGGGTTCTTATTCATTTAGAAGAAAATGAATGGCGTCCTTTCCAAGTATTAGATCGCCAGACTGATCAAATACTAACAGGAGAACTTTGTGTCCGTTGGTTTGAGAAGAAAGGATTTTCTGTTTTACTATATCAAAATCCCGGCTCAAAGTGAATAAACTTTTAATTTCTACAACTAAATTATCGTCAGGAACAAAGAAATCACAATAGTATCTACGAGTTTTTCCTTGCCATTCATACCATAGTTCTGGCATATCTTTTTTACGATATTTTATTTGATTTTCTAGAAACTTGGTCTTTAAATAATCAAATCCATACGGTTCATACCCTTGTAGATATATGATTTCACCGTTAGATAAAACGTATTTTTTTCTTTTCTTGAATCTATTGTAGCAAAGTTTTTCAGCTATTTCCGGTATATGAACAGGATTATATACTCCATATTTTGCAAATTGTTTTTCTTGCCATCCGATAAAATTATGTTCTATACCGTATTTTTTTAACATGGTATCAACTCTTTTTTGTTTTACTTGATCGTTACTACTAGGATTTTCTACTCCGTACTTTTCTAAAAAATGTTTTTTCCTTTTTTCCATTACTCCGGGTATATACATTGAATTAGTAATATCTTTGCCATATTTTTCTACAAGAGATTTCCTTTGAATATCAACATTTCCTTTTCCTGCAACTTTATGATTGGCAAACATGCTATATCCTTCGCTCATGCCCGGAATATCTATTTTTTCAATAGCATCGCCGGCTCTCCATTTCCTTTCTAGTCCTGAAATAGGACATAATGGAATAATGTTGGTATCTTTCCAATAATGCCATAATTTTCTTTGCAGATTCCATTCCTCTGGTAAATTCATTTGATTAAATTTATTTTCCAATTGATTAAACCATGGAGCTTTATGTAAACTGAAGATTAATTTCTTTTTTAACGATGATTCTTTCAAGTATTTTAAAATTTTTTTCTTCATAACTTTATTTATTTAAATAGCGGAGAAACTATTTTAATTTAAGTTGTCATATAAATCACATTATAAAATGTTTAAATATATTTGAAATCAAATATCAACTGTGTTTAACTTACGGACAGACAAATCAAATGACAATGCTAATACTTTCAAAACAGGATCGAGACGAACATGAAACAGAACGATTGGTAGAAAGTTTTACCAATCAAGGATGTGTCGTTAAAGTTTGTAACCCCAATGATTTTGATCTAATCGTTGATGGAGATTTGACCAAGGGTGTGAATTATCAAGGCGAAAGGATAGAATTACCCCAGATGGTATTGGTCAGGATGGGGGCAGGAATAACCCCTTTTCAATTGGCTGTTATCCGGCATCTGGAGCAATCCGGAGTTACCTGCATCAATAGCAGTAACTCCATTGAAATCGTAAAAGATAAACTGCGTACCAGTCAGATTCTAAGCAGGAACAAAATTGCAATTCCCAATACCATGATGGTTCGTTTTCCAATTGATCAATTTTTAGTTGCCAACAACATTGGGTTTCCGTGCGTGGTCAAAGTGGTTACTGGCAGCTATGGTGAAGGCGTTTATCTTTGTGAAAAAGAAAAAGATTTTAAGAAACTCATGGAATTGATTGATAATCTGGGTGGAAAGAAATCAATCCTGGTACAGGAATATATGGGTGAGCGTCCAGGCGAAGATTTAAGAGTGTTGGTCATTGGCGGCAAAGTGATAGGTGCTATGAAACGCACAGCCCCGGAAGGTGATTTCCGAGCCAATATCAGCAGTGGCGGAACAGGATGCCCATATCCAGTGACTGAAGAAATTGAGACTATGGCCTTGAGCACAGCTGGATGTCTTGGCCTAGAGATAGCAGGAATTGATTTGCTTTTTGACAAGGCGGGATTCCGTGTGTGCGAGGCCAATTCAAATCCGGGATTTAAGGGATTTGAAACCTATTGTGAAATTGATGTAGCAGATAAAATCGCAAGGTATGTAAGAAGCAAAACATAACGGTTTACAGAATATTACAACTAGAGGATACGGTAATGAATACAAATAAATTTATAAAAACTAAGACCTGTATCGAAAAGAATAACAACAAATTATTCCAGAAAAGTTTTGTCAAGAATTTTAAAAGACAGCGTACCGGTAAACCATTTACCACTAGATGGACCACAATTAGATAACCCAGTTGACATATCAACTCTAAACTTGTATTATATACAAAGTAAGGAATAAGATATGTCAGCAGGAACTACTGCTAATGCGCTTTTTAGGTCTTACAACGCTTTCGCAAATGCTACTGGATTTTGGAAAAACAGTGAATCCCTATGTTGCCGATGCCGAAAGTGGGTTGAATCATGTATCTTGGTCAACCGAATTGTACGGCAGCTGGCTTCCTTTACTCTTACGAATAATTTAATTTAATGATCGGCTTTTCACGAGGGCACATTTAAATGAGCATGCATCTAGTTGGACCATGGCTTTCTACCACAGGTAAGAAAAAAGGCAAAAAGAAATGGGCATCTGCCGAACACAAGCGTCGTGCTGAATTGGCACAGCAGCAGCAGCAGGCTCTCTATCAAGCCCATGGCATCGCAGCAAAGAAGGCCAAGCCTGCTGCAAACAATCGCACAGCTCTTGTTGGCTTGGCCAACAACAATACCCGCTATCAAGATCACATCAAACAGGAAGTGGTCAGTCATGAACCCACATGGGCGGTCTGTGCCAAACCACACACTCCTCGATATACAGGAACACGCATCATTGGCATAGCTGTCCTACATAAGTCTTGTTTGCAGCCGGTGTCTTCACAAAAAGAAGCAGAGGAAATTTCTAAAATGAGGAGGAACTAGGTTTTTTGCATTTATCAAAATGAAAGTCGCGGTTAGTTTTTAACAAACAGTTGTTAGATAACAATAAATAATTTCATGAATAACTCATTAACTAACAAAATCATAGCCTATCTTACTCTTTTAAGTGGGCTTTCTATCTCTGCAGTTGCGGTGTATTATTCAGTGGCTGGTCTAACAGCTATATTTTCTGCGGCTGCCATTCCAATTATTATTATGGGCGTGGCATTGGAAATCAGTAAACTGATAGCCACAGTTTGGCTCAAACAAAATTGGAAAATAGCTCCCCTCACAATTAAATCCTATCTTGTTGCTGCTGTTGTAGTACTCATGTTGATTACCAGCATGGGTATTTTTGGTTTTTTGAGTCGCGCACATAGCGATCAAAGTTTGGTAAGCGGCGATGTGTCTGCAAAAATTGCAGTCTATGATGAAAAAATTGCTGTTGAAAAAGAAAATATTGAAACCAATCGAAAAGCATTACAACAACTGGACGCTGGTGTTGACCAGCTTATGAGTAGGTCATCTGATGCACACGGTGCTGATCGCGCTGTTTTTTTAAGAAAATCACAGTCAAAGGAGCGTGCCAGATTATACGAAGAAATCTCAAAATCACAAAGCACTATCTCTAAATTAAATGAAGATCGAGCACCCATAGCTGCGGAATCACGCAAAGTCGAGGCCGAAGTAGGACCAATTAAATATATTGCAGCTTTTTTTTATGGCAGTACAGATCAAACTGTGCTAGAAAAAGCTGTGGTGTGGGTAATTTTGGCATTAATTTTAGTTTTTGATCCTTTGGCAATCATAATGCTGCTGGCAAGCCAACACAGTTTTTTAATGATGTCAGAGGCATACAATGCCACATCATCAACTGATCATGAGACGCCAGTGGCCGATAATCAAGACACATCGATTACCAACAATAAAGTATCAACATATGTTCAAAATGAAGAACAGCTCGATAGCGGAAAATGGAAGAATATAAGCAAAATTATTTCTGAAAAAGAATACCAAGAAGCATCTAGAGAAAAAATTAAAGAAATGGAAGATCGTTTGAAAGCGTCACACAACGAGCCCAACAATGCCGGCTAACATAACACTGGTAACTCCGCCGGACATTTACCAAAACGATCAAGAAAGCATTTTGTTTTTTGACCTAACTGAAAAAGAACAAGATGATGTAATACATTGGTTAAAAAACATTGATTTGAGTATCAATATTTATTTTTATCAAGGAGAGCCAAATGTTGCTTGGGTATTGCATTCATTGTCTAGTGCCAATTTTAAATATTGTAACCTGAACAATATGTCAGCTGTAACAAGTTATCTGGCTGGCTATATTTTATCAAAATCAAATGTCTTTTACAGCACCAACGATGTAAATGTTGCTGAACTATATAGCCATATTAATCTTAATAGAGTTACTGACGCCGTTGATTTTTTAGAAAGGATTTTTAGTGGAAAAGAATAAAACACATGCCTGTGACTTTTGCGGTAAATCAAAAGAGGATGTTGGCAAGTTAATTGTTGGCGATACCTCTGCAATTTGTAATGATTGCATTGAACTTTGCGTGAGCATATTAGAAGAAGAAAAAATTAAAAAATTCTCACCCGATGATGGAACTGCTGTACTCAACCCGGCCAAGATCAAAGAATACTTGGATGAGTATGTGATTGGTCAAGAATATGCAAAAATGGTTTTAAGCGTGGCAGTGTGCCAACACTTTAAGCGTATTTCTAATCCCAGCAAAGATATACAACTAGAAAAAACCAATGTGCTTATGTTGGGACCAACCGGCTGCGGAAAAACCATGCTGGCAAAAAAATTAGCAGATTATCTAGATGTACCGTTTGCCATTTGTGATGCTACCAGTATTACCGAAGCAGGCTACGTGGGCGATGATGTGGAAAGTGTACTTAATCGATTGATGTCAGTGGCCGATGGTGACCTTGAAAAAGTAAAAAACGGCATTATTTACATTGACGAAATTGACAAGCTCAGTCGCAAAGGGGAAAGCACCAGTTTAACTAGAGATGTAGGCGGCGAGGGTGTGCAGCAGGGTTTATTGAAAATGATCGAAGGCACTGTGGTACGTGTGCCCACTTCGGGAAAGAGAAAACATCCCCGAGGGGATATGGCCGAAATTGATACCAGCAGCATACTGTTTATCTGCGGTGGCGCCTTTGTTGGTCTAGACAAAATTATAAGCAAAAGATTAGGATCTACATCAACATCCGTGGGCTTCAATGCTGTTGTTACTTCAAGCAAGAAAGAAGATAAAAACTGGGACAAGACTGAAACTAAAGATCTTGTCACATACGGAATGATTCCCGAGTTTGTTGGCAGATTTGGTCTAATCACTCATGTAGAAGAATTGGTTGTGTCAGATTTGGTAAGAATACTCAAAGAACCCAAAAACAGTTTGATATTGCAGTATAAATACCTCTTTAATTTGGACGGCATTGAGATAGACTTTGACCAAGATGCACTTACAGCCATCGCGGAAAAAGCTAAAAATATGAAAACAAATGCGCGTGGGCTAAAAAATATCCTAGAAAAAATACTGTTACCTTATCAATTTGATGCAGTGGATTTGGTTGAACGAGGATTAACCAAACTAGTGATAAGTAAAGACACAGTGGACGGTGGGCCCGCGACATTGATTTTTAACAAAAATAAAGTAGAAAAAATATCATGAAAATATTTGTAAAGGATGGCAACGTGGATGGCGCTTTGAGAAAACTCAAAAAGAAAATTGAGGAAAGTGGCCGATTAATGGAAGTACTCAAAAGACAAGAGTATGAAAAGCCAACCACTATGAGAAAGAGAAAAGCAGCGGCTGCTAGAGCCAGATGGAAGAAAAAACTTAGAGATCAAAATCTTCCAAAATCAACAAGATAAACATTAATTTGACAAATTTCCTTAGATATAATAAAATACAAATATTAATTTAAACGGAAAAGATCAATGTCAAAACATTTGATGGTGGATTTAGAGACGTTGGCTGTGTCTCCTGATGCAGCCATTTTAACTCTCGGAGCTGTGCATTTTGATCCTATGTCACACGTCATGGGAGAAAAACTGTACATGCGATTTAATCTTGACGATCAAGACAAATTGAAAAGATACATTGATCCTAATACATTAGATTGGTGGGCCAAACAAGATCCTGCAATCATGGAAGAAGCTTTTAGTGATCATGATCGAGTGCCTGTAGCTGATGCCATAGATAAATTCCATAAATTTGCATGGGGATGTAAAGGATTTTGGTCACATGGTTCCGTATTTGATATCGTGATTTTGGAAAATCTTTACCGTCAATTAAAAAGAACTCCTCCCTGGAGCTTCTGGCAGATCCGTGATACCAGAACTATTTTTGATCTTGGTCATGATCCTGATATGCCTCAGGAAAGCAAACACGATGCCTTGCAGGATGCTATACGACAGGCTATCGGAGTACAAAATGTTTACAAGTCCCTTAAAAAATGAAAACACAATTTCAATTGTTAGTAGAATCTTTTGATCAGCCGCCCTATCCAAAGATTACACGCAGTGATTTAGGATACCAACAAACACAAGAGCATATACAATCAGAAGTTTCGAGATTGGTAGATATATATCGAGCACTTGAGTCGATTGATCAAAAGGCCAGATTGGTGCGCGATGGCATTGATCTTTATTTGCGTAGATATCAATCATATACTATTGAGTTTCAAATTGGATCGCATTATCGCCAATGCGGCGTTGATAAAAATGATTGCGATTTTGAGCATGTGATTCCTCAGGCCAAGATACGAGATATGTTGATACAAGGAAAGCTCACCATTGCACAAGCCATGAATCCTCCCACATGCCTTCTGCATCACGAACATCATAAAAGTCTTAAAAAAACCGGATGGGCTAGTAAGACACCTAGCCTATGGAACTTTTTTGATAGATATACTGCAATTTTTGATGCAACTTATGAAACCGCTTACGGACAACTAATTGAGAACCCGCATGATTGGACTTTGGAAAAACATTATGAATATTTTAATATTACTTAAACCAACCTAATTTTTTACCTTGAGCTATTCTGCGATCAGATTCAGCCCGGCTGCCTGGCAGTTTTGCAGCCCACAGTATTATCAAAGCAAAGAATAAGCCCAGTCCTAGACACAATTTCCAATTATGATTTTTCCAATAGATCAATATTAAACTGAAATCCATACTTAAAAACATGGCCCATTTGGCCAATGTGGGAAATACACGACCCTGTGACCAATTTTTAATAAATGGACCAAACAACTTATGGTTCAGCATGTAATCATGGAAACGTTTGGAGCTTTTGCTGAAACACCATGCTGCTACTAAACTGGGAGTACTCCATGGTAACCCGGGTACAAATGTCCCTAGATAGGCAATGCCTAAAAACAATATGCCCATTGTAAACCAAAATGCCTTTTTAATTTTTTCCATAATAGCTCCTTATAAATATTTATCGATTGACTATTATGCAATTTTCATTTACACTTGCATAATCTTAGATCTTTAGGAGTTTGCTGTGAAAATTTGGCATTTTATCAAATGGCAATGGAATAAATTTGAGCTATATGCAAAGTTTTTTTTAATTAATGCACTTTTAATGATTTTAACAGTGATAATTGCACTGCTTGGATATAAGAAAGCTGCTCTAGAACTGTATGACATCACCGAAGCAATGGCGATTGTGATTGTATTGTATTTTATTGTATGGGATGGTATTAAATTTTCATATGCACAGTATCAAAAAGATCAAGAGAGATTGATCAGCACCATTAAGGAATCCCATAACAAATGAAAATTTCCTTGGTTTCTGATCTGCATTTAGAAATGGCCTATCAAGAATTGTCTGGCGGAGAAGTTTTAATCTTGGGTGGAGATATTGCTGAGTCAAGGCATGTGCAGAATCACTTTCGCGCCGCCGAACTGTGTAGCCATGTGCCTTCTGTTGAACATCGCTGCTGGGATTTTTTCCTCCATGAATGTGCCAAATACCAAAAGGTGTTTTATGTGATGGGCAATCACGAACACTATCGAGGCAAATACCACGAGACCAAACAGCTATTGGAATCCATGATGCCCGCCAACGTGAGCATCTTGGAAAACCAAGCAGTGGAATACGAGGGCGTGATGTTCATGGGTGCCACTCTGTGGACTGATGTGAACCGAGGAGATCCCGTATCTGCACTGGCTATAAAACAGAACATGAACGATTATCGTGCCATCACAATGTTAAACAGCAAGCAAGAATATCACAAGCTGACTACGGACTATACCCAGGGAGTCCACCGCACCACTCTGGAGTATTTCAAGAAAACGCTGGAAGAGCATGCTCACAAGCCGTTCGTGGTAATGACACATCACGCGCCCAGCCGTCAAAGCATCCATGAAACCTACAAGCATGATTATCACATGAATGGCGGCTATGTTAGCGATCTTGATGATTTTATCTTGGATCATCCTAATATACACACCTGGACCCACGGCCACACACATACACCTTTTGACTATAAAATTGGAAACACACGAGTTTTGTGCAATCCGCGGGGCTATGTGCCCTATGAAGCAGACAACGGATTTGATCCACATTTTACTTTCGAGATTTAAATGATCAGTGTAAAGTTAGATAGAGAATATTATCATTTACAGGCCGATATGGAAAAATGGTGCACAGAAAATCTAGGTCCAGGCATGTGGGGGGATCTTGGGAAAATGCCCGATTGTATTTGGTCAATTGCCAGTAATTTTGGAATTACTTTTTTTACTTTTAGAACAGAAAAACAGGCCAGCATGTTTTTGTTGAGGTGGTGGTGAGTAAAAAAATAGTTAATATCCAGCCTTATATAGATAAGAAAAACAAAGAAAAGGCTGCTAGAGATAAAATTATAATACCATTCCCGAAATTATTTTTAAAAAATGGGCAATGGACCACAGAAAAACCCAAGGATAAATTATGAAATCTTGCTTTGTATATCAACCACAGGGATTGGGAGATATTATTTTTGTGCAAAAAATTGTACATCACTATAAATCCTTAGGATATCGAATTATTTTTCCCATTATTGAACATTACAAATGGGCTATTCCTTATTTTGAACAATCCAATGTAGAGTTTGTAGTTCTTACCAACGACAGAAAAGTTATTGAACCATTTGAGCACAGCGATCAAATTACCTATTTGATGCAATCTACAGATGCGTTATTCAGGCGACCTGTGCATGCTTTGGATTTTGTGTATCTTTCCTGCGGTCCGTCAACAATTGATTCAAATGAGATGATGACATCCAAATATGCTGTTTCAGATGTTGATTACAATGATTGGCAAAAATACGTAAAAATTAATAGGAATATTGAAACAGAATATAAACTGTTTTATGATATTTTAGGATTAAGTGATGGAGAAAAATACACTTTAATTAATGAAAAGAGCAGTTCGGAACATATATCAATCAATGATGCTCCGGGTAAAAATATGTTAATTAATCTAATATTTTTACCTTCTTTTTTTGATTGGATTATGGTTATAAAGAACGCCAGTCGCATTATAACGATTGATACATCCATTTGTTATTTGGCCGAAGTTTATTGTTCAAAAAATATTGATTGCTATATTATTAATAGATACAATACTCCTAGCTTTGTAGATCTTCCAAAAATATTTAAGTTGCCCTGGAAATACTGCTTAAATAGCGGAGAGGTAAATTTAAATGCAAATATTTGATCAAATATTAATACAAGGAAGATTGTATCTTGGAGATTGTTTGGTAATGTCCGGAATGGTAAATTATTATTCTGATAGATGCGAAATGGTGCATCTTTCTGTTTTTCCTTGGCATTTCAAAACATTGACCTCACTTTACAAAGAAAACCCTAGAGTTCGAATAGTTCAAATCACCAGTCTGGATGATGAAAATCGCTATGTGATGCAAAATAATCTTTCTCGCATACGCGCTAACGAGTCGAGTCCATCAATAATTTATAAAAATATACTGGTTCACCCCTATTGGGATCTTTTTGTTTATGATTGGTATGAACTTCCTTATAGTACCAGATACAAGTATTTTAGAGTACCTGGATTTGTGGAGGGAGCCAAAGAACTGCATGATAAGTTATCCCAAGGAGATCCATACATCTTGATACATCGTAGACCGTCTCCTGAACTACCCGGAGGATTTCCAATGGATGTTGATTGTTTTAGAAAAATCAAAGGACTCCCTGATTATCGAATAATTGAAGTCACTCCTGACATCACAGATGACATGATGCAGTATGTGGAACTTATTAAAAATGCCAAAGAAATACATTGCGTAGGCAGTAGTTTTCATTGTTTAGTGGACGGCATGACCCAACATACCAATGCAGAACTATTTTATCATGATATAAGAAGATTCGCACTAATGCGTATTAATTCTAAATGGAATAATTATCGATGGAATATGGTAGAGTATGGTCCTGGTCTACTAGATAACGGGTCCGATATTCCATAATAGATCATAATGAAAAAGTTTGATTGTTGGCCTCCGCCAAAATGGACCGAAGTAATCATAACGTGGAATGATTTAATGTCACGCAATCAATCAGGAATTGTAAACAAAATGTTAGACTGGTTGTATGATCACCCTGGTGATGGATATCATTTACACGGATATAAAAGCACGGAAGGATTTGCTTTTAGATTTAAAAATCCTCAAGATGCTGTAATATTTGCCTTGAGATGGTCATGATTTTTAGTCATCTATGAAATTCAACGCTGGACAATCTTTTGAGGAATGGGCCATGCAGGTAAAAGCATATGAATACAAACTGGCCCTTAAAAAAATAGCTCAGGGCAAAGATTACCAACAAGTGATGGAAGACATGAGTCGCAGAATCGTGCAAAAGCTAAATCATGCTAGAATATTGTTAATTAAAAATACTTAATCACTTGACTGCACGGTGTTTTTTCAATTATAATAAATAATGTTGTAAAAGACCTATACGGATTTTACACACACGGGCATAGGGCCCATTTGATTCAACTTACTTATTAAAGGAGATTAATATGAATCAGTTAGTTCGTTTTGACACTAATACTTTGAACATGCTAAACAAGGCATTGCTGGGTTTTGACCATTTGTTTACTGATTTCGAACATCGTTTTGCTAATCAAATTAACAGTAGCTATCCGCCGTATAATATTTTAAAAGTTGACAAGGATACTTACGAGATCCAAGTTGCCGTTACCGGGTTTGATCCAGCGGAAATTTCCGTTGAAATCGACCAAAATCAGTTGATCGTGAAGGGTGAAATTAAAAGCGACAAGGAAGACGAGGTCCAATATATTCATCGCGGACTGGCTGGGCGTAACTTTACCAGAGTGTTTCCGCTTGCGGAGCATCTAGAGGTACGCGAAGGAACCATTAAAAATGGTGTACTCAGTATCAGAATTGATCGAGTAGTTCCTGACTCTTTAAAGCCTCGTTTACTTAAGATTAAAGCTCTTTAATCGTTGCGGAGAGAGTGGAGATAACTCCACTCTCTTTCTATATCAAATCAAAAAAACGGAGTACACATGACCGACGTTGAGGTAAAGAAAAAAGACAGTGTAAAAAATCGTATCAAAGAACCCAAAAAATACAAGGTAGTTGTGCTCAATGACGATTATACTCCCATGGATTTTGTGGTGGCTATATTGATGCAGATTTTTAGACATTCCGAATCTCAAGCCATGTCTTTGACCTTGCAGATTCACAACGAAGGTTCTGCTGTAGCTGGAATTTACAACTACGAAATAGCAGAACAAAAAGGAATTGAAGCCACTGGTGTAGCTAGAGAAAATGGTCATCCTTTGCAAATCAAGGTGGAATCAGAATGAGTTTGAAAGATTTAACCAAAGACAGCCATACTGCCGCAGAAAAAACCAAATTTATGAAAGCGGCATTTCAAGGTCGCATGACTCAATCGATATGGGCCGATTGGACTTATCAAAAAACATTATTTTATAATGCCATAGAAAGTTCTGCTAGCGCGGTAAATTTATTATTAGGAATGAATGAGTTAAAGAGAACATTCCTATTGTTGGAAGATTATAAAGTCATGGCAAAGGCCGAAACGGCCACCTATTACAAAAAAAGTGTTATCGAATATTATCAATATATCATGAATCTATACCCTGACAAGTCACGTATCATGGCACATTTATATACATGGCATATGGGTGATTTGCACGGCGGTCAGATGATTAAAAAGATTTTACCATTCAGTCATCTCAGTTTGGAATTTACTCGGCCGGAAGAATTAAAAATAGCCATTAGAGAAAAACTCAATGACACCATGGCAGACGAAGCTAATACAGCATTTAAATGGGCAATCAAGATGATGGAAGAATATGACAACCAGTTTGATATTTGATAAAGTAGAAAATTTTTCAAACGAGTTGCTGGCGCGTCTCAATTCCACAGGCATAAGATTGGATCACAATGATCAAAGATTTCCCTGGAATGATTTGGTTTTCATAGGCGACAATTATCGTAGAGCGCATCTCAATATCGTAGATGCCAGAGAAGAAAAAAATCTTCTAATGATGCACTGTTGTATTTTTCCGCACATAAACGACCCCAGCCCCATATTTGGATTAGACATCATCGCGGGACCTAGCAGGATCAGTGGAGCGTTCCATGATTTTTCCAGCGCTGGCAATCCGGATCATTTTATGATCAAATGGTTTGATCAACGAGCAACTGACTTGAACTGGAAAAAACCTAGACAGCTTCCGGATTGGGCTCTAAAAATTTTTAGTCCTGCCATGATAGCTGCCGGAGCCATGAATAGTGAAACAGAAATAAATCAACTTATCTCAGTGTCTTTGATTAATTTAGAATATTATCTAGATAATGTAGGAGCCACCATGCGACCTGGTAAGAACTATACAGCAGAACAGAATCGCTATTGCCACTATCAAAAACAAAATCCTCATAATCCTAGAGTGATGCAGAGCCTAGGACTCAGCGAAGATGATGCACTCAGTTATGTTGAGGAAGTGATGTTTCCGGAAATACGTTAACAGTAAGGACCGCCGTCGTGCACATGATGATGTCCCAACGAATGGATTAATTCTCCAATTTCATTAAAGATCTTTGCCGAAAAGAACTCTTTTAGTTCAAGGAAGGCCAACGCTTCTTCAACGGTATGGAAAAGATAGACTCTAGTGGATAAATGTCCTTCATCCCATTTGTGTGTTTTGACATGATATTTCATAGACTTATCCTTTGTTGAACATATTTACCCAAATTTTATTGGTTCTTTCTGTGTAGTTATTTAAATTGCGTTGATTTAAAAATACGTTGATCTGTGGAAATTGATAGGTTCTGTACATGACGTCGGCCAGTTGATCGCTGTTGGTAGGATCAGCATTGAAAAATCTACTGGACCAAGGAATTTCCTTAGTTCCAATTATAGGCACTCCTTGACTGATTAGATCTGCACTGACAATATTAAAGGTTTCGCTGAAATTGCATTGTAAACCCATATCCATGCTGGCGCATGTTTTCAAAAATTCTTCTCTTGGTGTCCATTCGTGAGTGATCAATTGATGATTAAATTCATGCAACTGTTGAAACGATCCATAAAGATTATGCAGAACAGGATCACCCTTCATTTCGATTCGCCCGCCATTGATATGAAATCTCAATTGCTTACCAATTCGGTTGGCAAATTTGATTGAGGCAAAGGCCTGTAGCAAATGATTTTTCAACAAACGAACCGCGCCAAAACAGGCAACGTCTATCCAATACTTGTCACGCCTGTAACTTTTATGCTTATAGTCTTGCGGATAATAATTGGGCATATAAATTACTCGGGATTCGGTTTGTTCTTTGCACCAGTTATTGCGTGTTTTTAAATATTCCCGTATTTCGCCTAGCATTCTAGGAGCATTAATTCCTATTACAATGTTAGCAAAGTCTGAGTAATCACCCAACCAATCCATGGCTATTCCTTCGCCGGACATGAAAGGAAGTTCACTGTGCAAACGAACTATCCATTTTACCGTTGGATGCAGTTTGGTTAAAACTGCAAATTTTGAAGGAACCACCCACAATGCTTCCAGTATAACGTGCGTGGGTTTGTGTCGTGAAACTAGTCTATCTATGCAGTTATTATCGATAGCTACTTCTATCTCAGCATCGACTCCGGAATTTACCAACATTTCCTGCATGAATTTGGCAGAATTATAAAGTCCTGTACTAAGACCCAATGGACTGTGTTTGATGGGAATAAAATCTTCTCGGCGTTTGAGAATGAATAAGATGCGTGTGTCCATGGTAAACCTCACAATGACGTAGTATTTATAAGAGGCATCATTAAGATCTTATTACAGCATATATTAATCCAGAATTCTTTTAATATTTTCTACATAATCACTGCAAATTCCAAAACAATTTACATTTAAATTTTCAAAAGATGGATCATGCCATTCTGGCATCACCATGATACTTTTGTTTGTTAATTCTTTTCCAGGATAAGTCCATATATATTTTTTACTTGTTATCACAAAATCATCTTCTTGATGCCAAAAAAAGTTTAAATCATCTTCATTGGTTAACCAATGTAATGCTTGTAAATTTTTAGCATGTATCCAAAGTTTTTCACTATGGTCTGATAAAAAATTTTTGTTTATTACATACTGAGCATCATCGTGTCCTAGCATTAATTTAGATCCGATAATTCGTAGATCAATTTCACAATCAAATCCTTGATTAATTGCTTTTGCAATTTGTTCTGGATGATTCTCAATATTTTTGTCCGGGCCTTGAGTAAGACCTCTGTGTGCTATTAACTGCATTTTATCCTCGATTTTATTTTTATAAATTATAATTTTTTAAAAAATAATTTAAATCTTCAGGAGTTCCAAGCCCCCACATTTTATCAATCTGTTTAATTCTAATTTTTTTATTATCTTGTATTGCTTCATTATATACAGGACAAACATAAAATTCATTATTGACACGGATATTTTTTTGTATCATTTGTTCTGCATATTTGACATAATCGCTTCCTTTGGTCCAATAATAAATTCCCACTGTGGCATCGTTACTTATAACTTTTTTCTCGGCCACTTCAGAAACAAAACCATCTTTACCAGTTTGAGCATAACTCCATTTAGGATGATGAGATTTAAAAGTTAAAATACCCCCATCTATATTATCAGCTGAAAATGCATACATACATTCGTTGCTGTTCCATTCTACATACTGATCACTATTTGCTATCAACAATGGATCATTATTATTAATTAAATCTTTAGCAAGTAAGGTTGTGCATGCTGCTCCTTCTGTAACTCCATCTATTTGTACGATATCACAGTTTGGCGCTATTAGATTTAATAGATATTTTAAGTTATACTTTTTGTAGTGTTCTTTTTGAACTAAGAAAATATAATGAGATTCTAAATTGAGATTATTTACTACAACTTCAATCATAGGTTTTCCGTTAACCTCGATCAATGGTTTAGGAAATGTATAACCTGCATGAGCAAATCTACTGCCTGCTCCCGCCATAGGAATTAATACATTCATTTTTTTATTTCTCCAGGGAACCCTGTTCCTATCAACTACATTTAAAATATCTATAGCTTCTTGTATTTTTTCATTTGTTAGATCAGCGGTATCGATTACAGGAATCAAATAGGCTCCGCTATCTAATGCTCCTTGACGACCAATATGACTATCTTCAATAATTACTGTGTTTTTTGGAAGGCTGTTGCATTCTGTCATGCACTTCCAGTACATTTCTGGGTAGGGTTTGGCACGCTTGACATCTTCATTGCTAACAAAATAATCTACAAATTCTATTATGCCTATACTTAAAAGTGATAATTTGATTGTTTCTCTTATACTATTGCTAGCTACAGCAATTTTAAAATCTTGTTTTTTTAAATTAGAGAATATTTCTATTAACTTTTGATCCTTGGAAAATTTTTTAATTAAGTCAAAAGTTGCAGTTTGTTTGTCTTGCCATATTTGATTAAAATAAAATTTCTCTAATTCTTTGCGTTCAGAAAGCATTTCTAATTTTTTAGTGGTGCTTAACCCGTCATAATAGCTCAAATGTTCTTCTCGAGAAATTACATATTTTGCTCCGACTTTTTCTAAAGCAGAATTAAGAGCATAAAAATGCAAATCTCTACTTTCAATTAGGACTCCGTCTAAATCAAATATAATTAATTTATTCATTATTTGATATATCTGCCATTTCCGGGGTCGTGCAACATGTTTACTGTGCTGCAAGTACGGAGTATTATTAAAAGATTTCTAAACATTGTTTATCACCATATAAAATTTTCTTTATAATATTCGACAATTAGTTTAAGTTCAAAATCAAAATTTGCTTTAGGCTTCCACCCTAGTAATTGTAATTTAGAATCGTTGACTGCATAGCGAACGTCTTGACCCGGACGTGTTATATTTAGATCTAAATATTGTTCAGGCGATCCTGTTAATCCCATTAATTTAACAATCTTGTTAGCAACGACAATATTTTGTTCTTCAAAATTTCCTGATATATTATAAATCTCATTGGTTACTCCTGAATGTATAATAGTAATTATTGCCGAGGCAGTATCGCTAGCATGTAACCAAGTCCTATAAGGCATTCCCTTATCGTGCAAAGGAGCAGACTTTCCTAAATTAAGATATTTAATAGTATGAGGAATAAATTTTTCTGTATACTGACCTATTCCATAGTTATTAGTAGGGCGAACAATCACATATGGAATTTTATAAGTTCTAGCCCAAGCGCCAATCAACATGTCAGCCGCTGCTTTGGTTGCGGAATATGGGTTACTTGGTTTCAATAGATCGTTTTCGGTATGAGCTCCTTCGACTAAATCGCCGTACACTTCATCTGTAGAAAAATGCAAAAGCGTAGGCATACGAAATTTATGTTTTTCTTTAATTAAATTTAAAAGATGATGAACTCCACCGATGTTACTACGAACAAAAACATCACTCGATGCAATAGAATTGTCTACATGAGTCTCTGCCGCGGTATTTATAACATAATCACATTCGTAAATAACATCAATGTCATTTATGTCTTTTTCTTCAAATATAAAACGATCATAATTTAAGAGTTCTGGCAGTAAATTCCAGTTAGCCGCATAAGTTCCTTTATCAATTCCTCGAACATACCAGCCCTGTTCAAGACAAGCCTTAGTTACGTGGTAACCTATAAATCCTAAACATCCTGTAATATAAACTACCTTCATTACTGATCCTTTTTTTAATTTTTAATCCCGATCTATACTGTTCAGTTTGGAATGAACCCTATATGACTCATTCCACTAAACATATGATTTCATAAATTTATCAACTATTTCACCAATGTAAGCAATTTGCTCTGGACTTATTACCGGACTGGTTCCATGAAAGAAAGTATGTGTCATAGTATAAGTGGCGACAGGGAAATTATCTCTTGCTTGAACGGGATTCATCAGATGACTATATGCCGGCTGCAACATAATATTTCCAGCAAAGTAAGGGCGAGTTTGAATTAAATTTTCCTCTAAAAAGTCAACTAATTGTGTACGATTGAATGGAGCATTTTCACGTATGGTAAGAGGAAAAGCAAACCAACTGGGATCGCTTTTTTCTTGTGCTCTTGGAAGATAAAAGAATTCTTCATATTTTTCATAGATATTAAACAACAATTGATAGTTTCGCTGTCTTAAATTATGAATTAGAGGAAGTTTTTTAATTTGTTCTAATCCTATAGCGGCTTGTAGTTCTATAGGTTTCAAATTAAAACCAATTTCATCGTAAACATACTTGTGATCAAATATTTCTCCAGGCATTTCTGGAATCCATTCGTTAAATCTTTTGTTACAGGTTCCGTTCTTGAGTTTATTTGCCTTGGCCCCTACACAATAACATCCACGTCCCCATTCACGAAAGCTACGTATAATATTATGCTGATTAGGATCGCTGGTTGCAACAAAGCCGCCTTCTCCCATGGTCATATGGTGTGCAGGATAAAAACTGCAAGATGCCATGAACCCAAAACTTCCTAATGGCTGCCCGTCGTACGTTGTTCCTAGACCGTCGCAGCAATCTTCAAGAAGAACCATATCATACTTTTTAACCAGTGCCATAACGTCATCCATGTTAGGAGGATTGCCCAACACATGCGCAAATGTAAAGACCTTGATATTGTGTTTTTTGATTAGTTCTTCAGCTTTGGTCAAATCAACATTTAACGTTTTAACTTCGATATCTAAAAATACTGGTTCAAAGCCCATCTGCAATGTGGGATTCAAAGTGGTAGGAAACCCTGCAATAGGCATTAACACCTTTGTACCTTTAGGAAAGTTATAACCTCTTTTACTGGTCAAAGATGCCATCATTAAAAGATTAGCAGAAGATCCGCTGTTGGTTAATATTCCTAGTTTTTTGCCGAACTGTTTAGGAAATACGTTTTCAAATCTTACTCCGCAATTCCCCATCACTAACCAGCCCTTCAGTAAGGCCTCGACTCCTGCCACATACTCAGAAGAATCAAATAACGCGCCGGCGTAATTGACAAAATCTTTTCCTGCTACCCAAATTTTCTTTTTTTGTTCTTCTTCGATATAACTTCGAACTTGATCTAAAATCTCTTTCATTTTTTTCCTTATTTTTTATAATTTACTACTAATTAAAAAACTGTAGATAATCTTTTATGTTATAGATTTTTTTGTCTATTGTCAATCTTTATACATTTTGAAAAAACAAAAAATGCTTTATACATTTTGCATAGTTTCCCAATCTAATGAAATAAATACATACATAATTATTTATATAGCACAAAATAAAAAACCTAAATGATTGGTATCTATCACTACTTTGGAAAACAATTCAACCATTGTGGAATAAGTAGATCGAGAGTTTATTATTACAAAATGTTGCAGAGACGTGCGGTTGTAAAATAATTTGCTATTGCAAATACCCAATAAATATCATAAACTATACAATTAATAAAAAGGAAAATAAATGACAGTGAAAAACTTTACTACTATGGGAACATTTGGCGATACTATATATAGCCTGTGTCTAATGAAAATGTTAGGCGGAGGTAATTTATATGTAAAATTAGATGCGCTCGATAATTTTTGTAAAACTGTGATTGGGTGGCCAAGTGCTGGCTCAGCTGTTGGTAGATACACACAAAATGATTACGAAAGTATTAAACCTTTGCTAGATGCACAAGATTATTTGCATGAAGTGGCAGTTTGGAACGGTCAGCAGGATGACCATATTCAACTATTAGATCATTGGAAAATGCATCTCGTTAAAGGTTGGCAAGGAAATCAAACGGAATGCTATGCATTAACAATGGGAATGAACATTCATGATCCTGCGATACGCAAGCAATTATTAATTGACCCTTGGTTAACTCCGGTTGACCCTATTAAGATTCCTGGAAAATTATATGTAGTGAACCGCACTTCCAGGCATCATCACGGCGTTACGCCCAGCGAAGAATGGTATACATGGGTCAAAAATGGATTGTGTGATTACGGTGTATTCACAGGTTCTAGAGAAGAGCATTCTGATTTTGAAAATTTATTTAACACCAAAATTGATTACTATCCAACAAAAAATTTATTAGAATTGGCACAAGTCATTCAAGGATGTGAGCAATTTATTGGAAATCAAAGTGTTGCACTGAGTATCGCTATTGGATTAGGCAAAAGTTATCAATGTGAAGTTCGTAAAGATTATGAGCGCACACGAACTCCACATGGCGGCTACGGTGATACGTGGTTTCCTCGGGTCAACGGATTTTATTTCTAAAGGATTAACATGCACGCACTTATTACATTTCATAATGAAAAATATCAACCACTTGCCGATTTAACCTGGGATCAAAACAGGTTGATGTATGCAGCCATTCACGGGTATGGAGCACATTGTAAAACAGACGATTTTATTGGCGTCTATGGAGTTGGATTAGAAAAAATTCATTTTACCAAACATATTCTTGAAAATCATCCAGAATACGAATGGGTTTGGTGGACCGGTACTGACACAATGATCACGAATTTTTCAACACGCATTGAAGATCGCATTAACAATAACTATCATTTTATTGTTAGTGTAGACATTAATGGTATTAATGCTGATAGTTATTTGGTTCGCAATACGCCCGAAGGTAGAGGATTTATCGACGACATTATTTCGATACAAGACGAGGCAGTTCAGCATTGGGACCATGAACAATGGGCTATGTGTAATCTTTTGGGATTCCCTGGAACTGGGCTGCCGGGATGGCCTTTTGGTAGAGATTTGCAAGTTGCAGAAAAGTATAGAAATATAGTAAAACTTATGCCGCAAAGATACATGAATGGTTTTAATTATAAATTATATAGACAGTATGCAGTACATCGTGACAGGTTAGATTTTGACGGAAATTGGCAGTTTGGCGATTGGTTAATACATTGGCCTGCAACGAATTTAGAAACCCGGATTCAATTAGCAAACTATTATAAAGATTACATAATCCAATAGTTGCAAAACTTATAAAAAGACATACAAATATAATATATTTAAGAACAACAACTAAATTAAATCCACATAGCTAATTTATGAGTATATATCAATGAAAATTTTTATCACTGGTAGTTCGGGGTTTATAGGAAAGAATCTTGTTAAGTTTTATAAAAATTATACGATTTTTGAATTCCGTAAAGGCATGAACATCTCTGATGAAATACATAAGTTTGATCCTGATCTAATTATTAATTGTGCTGCTGAGATTTACAATAGTGATGTCATGTTTGAAACTAATGTAGACTTAGTTCGTAAATGTCTGGAATATGTAAAAAAAAATCCGTTAACTAAAATGATACAATTGGGATCAAGCTCAGAATACGGAACTTATGATAAAGCCACGAGTGAAACAGATGTTTTAAAACCTGAAAATATATATGCAGGAACCAAAGCTGCTGCTACTGTTCTGTGCCAGTCTTATGCAATCTTGTATAATTTAGACATAATTATAGTGCGTCCATATAGTCCGTATGGTCCTGGAGACACATCCCATAGATTATTTCCGTCACTATGGAGGTCTTTTATACTTGATGAACCTATGACGTTGGTCCAAGGAGTTCATGATTTTTGCTATATAGATGATTTTATCGAAGCTTTGGATATAATAATTCACAGCAACAAACGGATTCCTGGAGAAATAATCAACATTAGTTCAGGAATACAAATCAGTAACCAACAGTTACTTACTGCATTTAAAACTGTTACTGGGCGCGACGGTAAAGTTACCGTCGTTGATACATTTGTAACGCCTTTGATCTGGCAAGCCAATATTGAATATATAAGACAAAAGTATCAATGGAGCCCGAAAGAAACATTGCACAGTGGTATTAAGAAGTTTTTAAAGAGAGCAAATTATGAATAAAGCAGACTTAATCAATTTTGAAACTGAGATAGGCAATCTTTTTAATGCCGCTAAAATTAGAGCTCCAATTCATCTATACGCAAATAATGAAGAAAACATCATGAACGTTTTTGAAAAAATTGATTGTGAAAAAGATTGGGTATGCTGTACTTGGAGGAATCACTATCAAGCATTGCTTAAAGGTATTCCGGCAGATTTGCTTAAAGAAAAAATCATACAGGGCAAGAGTATGGTTATGAATTTGCCCGAATACAAGTTTATCTGTTCCAGTATAGTTGGAGGAATTCCTAGCATTGCAACAGGGCTTGCCTTAGCAGCTAAACTTAAAGCCAGTAATGAGCACGTATGGTGTTGGGTTGGAGATATGAGCGCAGAAACCGGCGCATGGAGCGAAGCTTATCGTTATGCAGTCGCTCAAAATTTACCAATCACATTTGTTGTAGAAGATAATGAACTTAGCGTAATGACCCCTACTCACGAAGTATGGGGATCTCATAAATGGTATCTGCCTGAACAGGATTTACAGTACTACGAGAGCTCTCATCTTATATATTACAAATACAAAAATCAAAAATATCCTCATGCAGGAGCCGGAGTGCGAGTTCAGTTTTGAAACAAATAAAGGACAATAATGGCAACTACTCAAGAATATAATAATGCTTTAAAAAGAGCAATGAATTGGTTAGCAGAGCAAAATGACACTATTTTTTTAGGTCAAGCAGTGTCTTACGCAGGTACAGGATGTTATGAAAGCCTCACGGAGGTTCCTGATAGTAAAAAATTAGAATTTCCAGTGGCAGAAAATTTGCAAATCGGAGTCAGTACAGGGTTAGCACTTAACGGCTATGTTCCCATTAGTATAGTTCCTCGTTGGAATTTTTTACTATGTGCTGCGGATCAAATTATTAATCATCTTGATAAGATGCCATTAATGAACGAAACTTGCCAACCCAAGGTAATAATTCGTGTTGCAGTTGGATCTGAAAATCCAGTGGACCCTCAAGATCAACACAAGGGAAATTTTTCACAAGCATTTAGATCAATGTGCAAAACTATGCGTGTTGTAGAGCTTACTGATCATACTCATATTGAAGAAAAATATAAAGAGGCATATTCACATTCTCTTAGTTCCATTATGGTAGAATTTCCTGATTACGGCAAATAAAACATCTATAGTAAAAAATCTTATAATAAATATAGAAAAATTTCAAGGAGTAAATTAAATGACAGGAATTTCTTTTTGTGTCCAGACCGGAGGACAAACAGATCATATAGTCCAGCGCTGTATTGATAGCATAACCAATTTAAACATTCCTGAATATGAAATTATTATTTGTGGCGGAGATACTACCTCGATTGAATTAAATGATATCGTTAAACATATACCATTCGACGAACACACTAATATCCGTTGGATAACTAGGAAAAAGAATATTTCTGTATTAGCAGCAAAATACGAAATTTGTGTTGTTTTTCATGATTATATAATTTTTGATAAAGATTGGTATAATGGATTTAAAGAATTTGGAACTCATTGGGATATTTGTCATCATCAAACAATACAGCAAAATGGAATGAGAACAAGTGGATGGAGAGTACAACAATATCCCGGACTTCCTCATATTTGTATGATACCCTATGATGTAGAAGGTTTAGAACAATTTATGCCTATACAGGGAAACTATTTCTGTATTAAGAGAACTAGATATTTAAAAGATCCACAAGATGAAGCATATGTAGGATATGTTGCAAGTGACATGGAATGGAGTCGAAGGATAGTTCCAACTAGCCATATACGATGTAATCCAAAATGTATCGTTATTGAAGGTAAAGAAATGAACGCACAAGACTTTGCAGCCACTAGACATGCGATTCAAGAGGCGTTACAATATGAACACGTTTTCCAGCAATTAAGAAATTGTCATGTAAAAAACTTAATTCTTTAAAACATGTCAATCAATAAAAAGAAAAAAAATGAAAATTTATGACTGTTTTACGTTTTATAACGAGCTTGATATTCTAGAACTGCGTCTCTCCGAGCATTATGATCACGTTGATCATTTTGTTATCGCCGAAGCTAGCAAAACACATCAAGGAAGAGATAAACCATATTTTTTACAAGAAAATTGGGATAGATTTAAAAATTTCCACGACAAAATTATTCATATCAAAGTAGATGATATGCCTACACATCCTAATGCATGGGTTCCTGAAAATTTTCAAAGAGAAGCGCTTTCCAGGGGATTAACTGGTACAGAAGCTAATGATATCGTAATAATCTCTGACGCGGATGAAATAATGAGAGCTAATGCGTTCAATATTATAAGAAATAGTGAATTTAAACTTTATACGTGTAGATGCCCTATATTTTATTTTAAACTTAACTACATGATGATTCATCCTAATGCCTTTTGGATTAATCATGTAGCCGTACGAGCAGGCTTAGGATATTCTCCACAAACTTTAAGAAATATGACACATCAATTCAGTTCTATGCCTTACGATTATGTTAACAATGATATTTGCACAATACCACACGGAGGATGGCATTTTACTTATTTTGGAAATTCTGAACATGCTGCAAACAAACTACGAAATTTTGCACATCAAGAGTCAATTCACCTAGCTGATAAGGTATCAACGGACGATTTTATCAAGCATAAAAGAGGCCTCGACTCTAATTGCGACGAAAGATTTGAATATATAGTTATAGATGAATATTTTCCAGAAACCATTTTAAAAAATAAAGAAAGATGGAAAGACTATATTATTCCCAATGCAACTGCACAAATCAAAGATTATCTTCCGGGATTAAAATAATTTTCAATACTTTTACACATTCCGGAACTACTGATAACAAACTAGAATATTATTTCCGGAATCAGACTGACTTAACAATTCTTAAAGGAGAATAAATGGAACACTTTTATCAAAATATCGATGGGTGGTTTAGTTATGAATGGCTTTATAAACAGGCTGTTCAGGAAGCACAAGATGGCGCAGTTTTTGTAGAAATAGGATCATGGAAAGGAAGAAGTAGTGCCTTTTTAACTGTTGAAGCACTAAACAGCGGAAAAAATATTTCTGTTACATGTATTGATACCTGGATGGGCAGTAGTGAACATCAAGAAGGCGCAGAATGCCAAGATGAAACGGTTATAAATGGTACACTGTATCAGACCTTTGTCAAAAACATGAAACCGGTTTGGGGGAAATTCCATCATCTTAGAATTGATAGCGTTGATGCTGCTTCGTTGTTTGATGACAATAGTGTAGATTTTCTTATGATTGACGCTGCACACGAAACTGAATTAGTGATTCAAGATATTGAAGCTTGGCTACCAAAAATGAAAAAAGGTGGCATGATGACCGGTGACGACTGCTGGATTGGATCCTCTCCTAGAGTAGCGGCAGAAAAAGCATTGGCAAAGTACGGAGTACAATTTCCAAATAATCATTTTGTTGCAATTATTAAGTAACTATGGAAATAATACAAAGGAAAAAATGCATATTATCCGATAGCGACAATATCGAACATGTCTTCACTTTTGAAAAATTTCCTATTCGTATTACTTCTACAGATTCTCTAGATCAATCTACAGATCAATTTGAAGATATGGTTTGGGGATCTTCATCTTTAGGTCAAATTCAATTAATTAATTTACTAGATCCAGATATAATTTATTCTAACTATCATAGTACCGGAGTGATTGGGAAAATCTGGACCGAACATCATAAGAAATTTTTTAATTTTATTAATCTAGAGCCTAATTCAAAAATATTAGAAATTGGAGGGGGCAGTGGAAAACTTGCCGAACATTTTTGTGAAACCGATAAAAATTTCGAATACGAAATTATAGAACCGTCAAACAAATCAACCATCAGTGATTCTCGATTTAAATTTACACAAGGATTTTTTGAAAATTATAAATTTGATAAAAAATTTAATATTATAGCGCACTCTCATTGCATTGAACATACTTATGATCCTATTAAATTTCTTAATAAAATTAATGATCTTTTAAATTACGGTGATTATCAGTACATTTCTATACCTAATATGAAATATGGGTTGGAAAATAATTCTGCCAACACTTTAAGTTTTGAACATACTTTTTATATAGATGACAATGTTTTAGAGTACTTGCTAAACAAAACAGATTTTAAAATCGAACATAAAATCATCGAAGAACACTCTATTTTTGTAAAAGCGGTGAAAGAAAAGATTAAAAAACCTGTAAAGCCTGATTTTTCTTATATAAAAGAATTGTTTGTTAAATATGTAGATAATTTACACAACGAAGTTTCTGAGATTTCTAATAAAATAAAGGACAAAAAGTTTTATTTGTTTGGAGCACATATGTTTTCCTTAGTTTTATTAAATCTCGGATTAGAATCAAATTTATTAGAATGTATTTTAGATAACGATAAACAAAAACAAAATAAAAGAATGTACGGAACCAAATTTCTTATTAAGTCTCCGGAGTGCTTAGTCAATCTAGAATCACCTATCGTTGTATTACGTGGGGGAGTTTACACGGAAGAAATTAAACAAACTATTTTAAAAATAAACTCTACAACGGTATTTGTATAACATGAATATAATAATTCCAATGGTTGGGTTAGGATCTAGATTTCAAAAGGAAGGTTATACCCTACCTAAACCTTTGATCGAGGTCGCAGGAAAAACACTGATAGAACATAGTATCGATAGCTTTAATGTGCCGGGTAAATTTATTTTTATTACTAGAGACTTTCATAATGCAGAGCATAACAAAGTGCTTTCTTCAGTTTTGAAGAAGAAACGCCCAGAATCTAAAGAAATAAAATTAAAAAGATTAACCAGCGGAGCTACAGAATCTGCACTAGCAGCGAAAGAGTTAATTAATAATGACGAACCTTTAGTGATTTATAACTGCGATCAATTAATTAATTGGGATCCAGAAGAATTTTTAAAATTTATAACAAAAAAGAAACCCGATGCAGCATTGATTATATATAAAAGTAACGATTTAAAAAATAGTTTTGCAGAAATTATAGATGGAGAAATTGTTAAATTAGCAGAAAAAAATCCTATATCTGATGATGCATTAATCGGATTTCATTATTGGGCTCACGGAAAGGATTTTGTTAACAGTGCAGAAAATCTTATAGATAATTTTAGATCGGAAGGAAAGTTAGAATGTTATATTAGCGAAACATTTAACTATCTTAAAGATAAAACAGTATTACCGTTTCACGTTGGTAAAAATGTATATATTCCTTTAGGCACTCCCGACGATGTGTCTAAATATGTAGGCAAATTAAAAGAATTTAACAACACCAGTGTTAAAACTATTTTTATCGATATAGACGGAACTATTTTAAAGCATGCTCATACCATTTCCGATGTTTACAAAGAACAAGAAGAAATACTTCCTGGAGTTATTGAAAAATTAAATGAATGGGACAGCCAAAATTATAAAATTGTTTTAACTACTGCAAGAAAAGAAAGTACTCGAGAGCATACAGAAAAACAACTTAGAAAATTTGGAATAGCATGGGATTATTTAATCATGGGTATAGGCGGAACTCGATATCTCATTAATGACAAACTCTCTTCCAACGACCCGGATCGTGCTTTAGGAATCAATGTAATTACAAACGACGGATTTAAAAAAACAAATTGGAAGGAATATGGGCTATGAAAAGAAAGATTTACGATTGTTTTAGTTTTTTTAATGAATTAGATCTTTTGGAAATACGATTACAAGAATTATATGACCATGTAGATTATTTTGTAATTTCCGAAGCAAATAAAACTCACTCAATGACTCAAAATTTGAACCAGTTATTTTAGATGATTATTTTCCTAAGGCGATTTTAAATAATAAAACAAAATACAAGCATTTAATACTTGATACAGGAACCGAGACAGTTTTAGATAAATTCAAAATTGTTGATATGAATTCCTCTCAAACTTATTCTTATTGAGAAATATATTATGATAATTAAAAAATTAACAGACATGCATAGCGGATGGTTTGTTGGCGGTTTTGAACCTACAGCATTTTACACAAAAGATTTTGAAGTAAATTATAGACTTCATCCTGCAGGACAAAATTGGGATACTCATTATCATACCAAAGTAACCGAAATTAATTTATTGATCAAAGGTAAGATGACTATGCAAAATCAAGAATTAAATAGCGGAGATATTTTTATAATCGAACCTTGGGAAATTACAGATCCAATCTTTTTAGAAGATTGTGAAATTATCTGTGTAAAAGTTCCTAGCGAAAACGATAAAAAAATTATTAAAACACAGGAAAAATAATGAAAATAGCCCTTATATTAACTGGACATGCCAGAAGATATCAGTCAACTTATGACAGTGTCAAAGAAAATCTCATCAATGTGCACAATGTTGATGTATACTTGTCTACATGGTCAATTGATAATCCTGGAAGAAGATACGGAGCACCCGATTGGTATGAGCCAACTCCTTTAGATTTACCTGCACTATTAGAAAAAATAAATCCACATAAGTTACATCTAGAAGATTATCACAATTTCTATTCTAATAGATTTCCTAATGTAGATATCACGTCGGCCACCAGACCAGATGACATTTTTAAAATAAATGATCATGCGATTCGTCATGGAAGTTTTTGGGTAGAAAGACAAAGAGATCAATGGTATATGATCAAAAAAGGTTGGGAATTGATAGAAAATCCAAATCAATATGATCTTGTTTTTAGACTAAGAACTGATACGAAATTAATTAAATTAGATCTCAAGAATATAGGAAAACTAGTTTTACCAGATACTGAAGTAAATGGTACTCATTCAGTGTGTGATCATATGGCATATGGACCTCCTGAACTCATGGAAAAATATTGCAATTTTTTTGATCATATCAAACCCATGTACGTCAATGACAATGTTAATATTGCTCATGCAGATGAAATGTTGGGAATTTATCTTTCACGATACTGCAATGTGCCGTATGTATTAGACAATATTCGGTATGAACATTAAAAAAAGGAGAGGAGGCATGATTGTCTGGATAAATTGTAAGATTTCTGATAAAAGATGGACGCCAATTGGAAACAAAGGAAACCTAAAAACTGATAATCGATTAGACATCGCTAAATATTTTTTTGCAAGTCTTTCTGCGTTATCACCAATTATTAGTAAATTATTAGTCAATATAGAATTAGAAGAACCTTATAATAATAAAGGTCCGGAATTAAAAGAATGGATTTCTTCCTTATTCCCTGCAGAAAAACTTGGAACAATATCTTGGTATAGATGTAATAATCTAGAGCAATGGAAAAAAGTACAGGAAGAAATAGATTCTATAAATGATGATACTTTATATATACCGGGAGCAGAAGATCATATCTTTATGGACAGCACTATCGATCTTTGGAAAAGAGGGTTAGATCTCATAAGAAAAGATAGCAATTTTGCTGCCGTTTACAATATCTCACATTATCCTGAAATGTTAAGTAATTGTATTGTCAGAGGATCAACATTGTCCGATTGTGGAAAATTTACATATTGTTTTCCTTACGATCACGAACTTTCATCTAATTTTATATTGAAAAAAGATCTTTTCCACAAATATCTAGAATATAATAATGATCCAAATAAATTCTTTTTCCGTATAGAAGATTTTAAGATATTTTGGCCTCAAACACTTTATATGGCAACTAAAGAAGTGTCAAGGCATTACGACGGTTATACTCATGTGCATATGGACTTAAATATATGTCCTCCTTTAGAAATCCCTAAAGGATTTTTTGAAAAAAAAATCATTATTCGATATGGTTTTGAAGATAGAGATCCCGCCTGCGTAAATATCAATCCTATGAAACAAAATTTATATTCTGTTGATATTAACGGCACCGACTATAAATGGACATTGGCTGATATACCTCTTTTTTGGAAACCCTATATCAAAGAAATAATAATAGCTTCTAATATCGATCATGATAAAATGATAGCTGCGAGAAATCAACATTATGTAAATTTAAGTCGTGCTCCGGTATGGGGGCGTAGTGCTGCTATTCCAGAATCATGGACGCATATTCATAATATATCATCTTAATTCAACGGATCAAACTTTTAATAACAACGCCGTCGGATACTGTGGAATCCACGGCGCTGCTGTTTGAATCAGTGGTGTAAACATAGGATTTTCCGGGTTCGAATACACGAATGGTATCGTCCTGCTGTACCCCTAGATAGGAATTTACTTTGTTGGTTTCAGCAAATCTTACATCCGCAGATGAATAAACATTGGATTCCGGATAATCGGGATGAGTATGGTACACAGCTACAAATTTTGCATTTTTAGGCACGATGGCATCATACTGTATTTCTTCAGACGAGTTGTTGGTAACAGGACGTGAATAGTAGAATTTGCCATTTTCCTCCACTATAAATCCACCGTACTCAATGCCCTGATTCAAATTCATGACCGCGACCAGTGCAGCAATGGCACAGGTTTCTTCGCTGTAGTAGGCTGTGGAGTCAGATGATACAGAGGCCTGTGGCAAAGGTTGTGGTTTTTGCGAACAAGAAATCAATAACACCATTGATAAAAACAAAAAAGATTTTACTTTCATTTTAAACTCCTATATAATAGTATTTATTAATTGAGAAATATTGGGGTGTCGCCAAGCGGTAAGGCAGCGGATTTTGATTCCGCCATTCGGAAGTTCGAATCTTTCCTCCCCAGCCATACTCAAATCACAACCTGACCAAAATTAAATAAAGTAAATATCCCTGATATCATAAAGTATCAGAGCTTTACATTTTATGATATCTTCACCCTAAAGGAAATATCATGAAAAAAATTCTATCGTTAATTGCATTGACCTTGCCCTTGATCTCATTTGCATCGGCCGCACAAACACCAATCAATCAGGCCACTGCCAGTTGGACTCCCCCTACTGCATACACTGACAATACTCCATTAACTGTGGGACAGATCACAGGATACACTGTATGGTATGGAACCTCGAGTGGAAATTATACTTCTAGTGTGGCGGTGCCGTCTGCCGGCGGTGTTACTCCTACCACTGTCACTATCACAGGGCTCACTCCCAATCTCACATATTATTTTGCTGTAACTGTGAGTACCACAAATGGATTGACATCTGCATATAGCAGCGAAGTATCAAAATATATTCCTACCACTTTGGCTGCGCCCAATGCTCCAACCTTGTTGAGCATCACTTTCCAGATTGCTCCTGCAACAGTACCCGCAGTTGTGAACAAGACACAGTCATTGCCCACTGTAAACTCTGGTTCGGTCAAGACACCTGTGCCCTCAACCAAATAAGGATCAATCATGAAAAAATTCATACTGACTGGTTTTTTGTGCCTGATGGCAATCACAGCATACGCACAACGAGTGGGAACAGCAGTAATCACATTGGGTTTGCCCACAACGGCAACGGACAATAGTCCGTTGTCGGGCACATATGCGTTGACCAGTGTTGAACTGTTTATTTCACAAGGTCCAATCCCTGATACCGCGTTTACCAGACCATCGGTGATACTGTATCCGGAAAATGGAGTGATGCCAACCAAGCATAACTACCCCGGGGTTCAACCCGGAGTGACCATATATGTTCGTGCCAAAGCCTGTAATATCAACGGATGCAGCAGCCTTGGCAAACAGATGGCAGTCACCAACAACAGTGGAAACAGCCAAGCAGTACCTAACAGTCCTGCAGTTGGGGTAACAATCACTTATTGATATCTTGCAATTCATTTGCAAAGGTAGTATATTAAGTGATGTAGGGCCTCTAGCTCAACGGTTAGAGCAGAAGACTCATAATCTTTTGGTTCGGGGTTCGAATCCCCGGGGGCCCACCATTTTTTTAAAAGGAAACAAAATGCAAATTAGAGCCAGTCATATTTTAGTAGCAACATTGGACGAGGCAGTTGCCCTCAGAGGTCAGATCGATCAAGGTCAAGACTTTGCAGAGTTGGCCTCGACTCACAGCAAATGCCCGAGCGGTAAACAAGGCGGCGACCTTGGAATGTTTGGCCCAGGCATGATGGTCAAACCATTTGATGATGCTGCGCGTGCCACCGCGGTAGGATCAGTAAGTGATCCTGTGCAGACCCAGTTTGGTTATCATTTGATCAAGCGTACGGCATAATTGGATTGCGGAAGCGTGGCAGAGTCTGGTTTATTGCATCAGTCTTGAAAACTGACGTGGGGAAACTCACCATAGGTTCGAATCCTATCGCTTCCGCCAATTTTTATAAATAAAGTGATGCGTATACGAGAATTAATATTAGAAGGCATGACTTTTAGCCCTGTTAAAGAAAAAATCCACGATGGAGAAAGAGTTTGGTCCGTTATTGATTGGCAAAAAAAAGTAAAAGAACCGTGTTTTGTTTGTAATGGTACAGGCAAGGAAGATTTTGGAAATGGAGAGTTCCCTTGCAGACGATGTGATGGTAAGGGCGAAACAGAAGAATGGAGCACCGATGCTCCTGAATTAAACGTTAGCAATACCAACGGTTTTGAAATACAAAAGATGTTAGGCGTTCCTTCACATAAACAAGATTATTCAGGAATAATACATCACAATGATCTACCCAAATTCATGCGTAGACTTATTCAACTAAAGAATCAAAGTACCGATCGGTATACTCAAGAACCTAGCGATATAAGTGGACCAATGGGTCGACAATACACCGATGATCAAGGAGTTACGCACATTGGCCCTAGAGGTCCTAGAATGATTGATGTGGGTCGCAGCAAGAATCAAATCAATCATTATATTGATCAATTAATTGAAATAATAAAATTTGCTCAAGAAAACGACGCTGGTATTAGTTGGGGTTGACTTTGTTCAGAAAACACTGTAAAGTTAAGTCTTAGATATTGATAATCTAGCTCGTTAGACAAAGTACAAGACTAACCTTGTTCAGCGCCATAGCCTGTGATACCGGTAAAAGAGCTGTAAGCTCCACATCAGGCAGCAAATGAATAGTAAACTGGTTTATCAATATCTAATTTAATCAATACCTCCGTAGTTTAGCGGTAAAACACCCGTCTTATACACGGCACATGTCCCCAGATTAGGGAGCGTCGGTGGTTCGAATCCACCCGGAGGTACCAAATTCAAGATATCGTTTTAAAAATGATACATACAGTAAATAACATTGACTTTATAAAAAGACAGTGCTATACTCTCTTTCTAAGCTAAGAAATATAGCAATGTTCTTTAAAAATATAGATTTGATAAAAATGCTCCCATCATCTAGACGGCCTAGGATACCGCCCTTTCACGGCGGGTACACCGGTTCGAATCCGGTTGGGAGCGCCAATGAATAAATTACAAGGAAAAACCCATGAGTATTTTCAATCTCTTTAAAAAAGAAAAAGAACAGGTCGAAGCTGTGATTGAATCGGTTGAAAACGCCGTTTCTCACGATCTCACCAAATTAGAAAGATATACCAAATCAGAATTGGAGAAACTGGTGGCTTTTACTCAATCAGAGGCCGAGCAGGCCATGAAGGCTGTGGAAGATGCCAAGGCCATGTTACAAACTGCATTGTTAAACGCCGCAGAAGTCACAGATCGCGCACGTAAGGTAGCAGAAGCTGCGGCCAAAGAAGCCAAAGACACTGCCGAAACACTGTTGCAGAGAGCTGAAACAGCTGCTAAAATAGCATTTACTATCGCCACTGCATCCAGTGCTGTTAACAACAAAACAGGTGTAGTGACAGCGATAGTGGTTGAGCCTGATTCAAACCCACCGGTGTGATAGTAGAGCGAGTATGGCGAAATTGGTAGACGCATCAGGTTTAGGTCCTGACATCTCACGGTGTGGGGGTTCGAGTCCCTCTACTCGCACCAAGTTTTAATTGCGGAACCAAAATGGCAATTAAGACAAACTATAAGATGAGCAAGCAGGATAAGATTTCATTGGCTAGGATCATTGATCCGCATGAGCGTGGAATTCAACGTCGATTGATTGTAGAAGCGGATCTGCATGCTGCAAATGCACCCAAACGCAATCCTCTAGAAAAGGATCGACCTGCTAGCAAGTAAGGATATATAGTTGTATGCGGAGTTGGCATATGTAAAGAGAGTATAGCGAGCGGGTGTAACTCAGGGGTAGAGTGTCAGCCTTCCAAGCTGTTCGTCGCAGGTTCGAATCCTGTCATCCGCTCGGTATACTTTCGATTCCATTCTTGTATTCTTATTAACAATTGATCTAGCGATAGCTCACATTTATCTGCTTTTTCTTTATTTCTAGAATGCAATATTATCCTGCAATTTGCAGGGTGAGAAATAATAGAGGGATCAATATTATGCTTGTAGCCGTAACTTATAGATATGATATGGTCTCTGCTTACGCCACCGATATTTTTGGTTTTGTTTTTTCTTTTTTTACCTGGACACGTATACCAACCCGCAGATTCTATTAATTGTATATCAAACTCTTCTGGATAGTGGTAAACGTTGAATCTAAACCTCGCAGCATTATAATATTTTTCCTTATCATTTTTGGTATACGGAGATGCTCGACGAAAAGAGCCATCGGTATTTCTATTTGAATACCACTGATTCGTTGCATTACAAAAAAAGAACTTCACTGAACAATACTGGGGCTTTTCTTTTGGATCCGGGCCTCTTTTCCTAGGGATTTGATTTGTAATTTTTGCTGCACAACTAACAGAACAATATCTATTTTTTCTCTTTTCATAAGATAAAGCAGAAGAACAACCACTACACTTTTTAGGATTAGAATTATAGATAGACTTAATTTTCTCTAATTTATTAATATTTCTAAAAATAGTTCCGCAAGACAAAGAACAGAATTTTCCATATGATCCAGGAGTTATTGTAAATACTTTAAAACATTGTTGACAAATAGAAGTTTTCATGCTACTATTTAGCACATGTTTAGGAATAAGAGTTCGAATCTCGTATTCCGCTCCATTTTTTTATGCCCCTGTATCTCAGCGGATCAGAGAAGACGGTTTCTACCCGTAAGGTCGGAGGTTCGAATCCTTCCAGGGGCGCCATTTATTCAAAGCCGGATTGGTCTAATGGTATAACATCAGACTCCAAACCTAATTGCGGGAGTTCGATTCTCTCATCCGCGGCCATTCAAATTCTGTAAAATAAAAAGATTGCAGGCATAATTACTTGTGTTATACTAATGCTGTTGAGAGTCCGATAGCGAGGAGTTTAACCAACTACCAGACCCGCGTGGGTGATCCAATCTACTGCAAACCATGGCTGTGGTAGCAGGCTAACAGTAGAGGGCGAAAATGCTAGCCTTTAAACGGAAATGCGGGTACTCTCAACACTTTCAGAATGTAAACATTGTGTAAAATAGATTATTGGTGAATGACCGGAATGGTAACGGCCCCGACTGTTAATCGGGTATGAACGAAAGTTCTTTACAGGTTCGAATCCTGTTTCACCAGCCAATCTCAAGGAGTGTTGGCCGAGTTGGTCTAAGGCGCCTTCCTGCTAAGAAGGTAACGAGACAAAAATCTTGTTCGATGGTTCGAATCCATCACACTCCGCCAAAATAAATATTTGGCCAGTTGTTCAAATAAAGTGAGGATTTTTTTTGAGATTTCACATACTAGGAGTACCGCATACTGTATCCAGTAAAGCATATGTTGCATGTGCTTACACTCAAAAAGTTGTTAAATTTGGTAAAATGATGACTGCTCGCGGTCACGAAGTCATTCACTACGGACATGAAGATAGCGATTTAGTTTGCAGTGAACATGTAACTGTTATCACCAATCAAGATCTCAAATTGGCTTATGGGGATTATGATTGGCGAAATAACTTTTTTAATATGTTTAACATAGACGATCACGCTTATCAAACATTCTATTCTAATGCTATCAAAGAAGTTGGCAAACGCAAACAAAAAAATGACTTTATATTGCCTTTTTGGGGATCAGGAGTCAGACCTGTTTGTGATGCACATCCTGATTTGATATGCGTAGAACCCGGCATTGGATATGCAGGTGGACACTGGGCACGCTGGAAAATATTTGAAAGTTATGCTATCTATCATGCGTATTATGGATTAGATGCTGTTGGTACCTGTAAACAAGACTGGTATGATGCTGTGATTCCCAACTACTTTGATCCGGATGACTTTGAATTTCGTGAGCAAAAGCAAGATTACTTTTTGTTTTTAGGAAGAGTGTATGATGGAAAAGGTATTCAAGTGGCAGTTCAAGCTACCGAAGCAATCGCTGCCAAATTAATCATAGCAGGGCAGAATCCAGAAAAATTAACATTTCCTCCTCATGTGGAGTTCACAGGTTATGCCGATGTGGCCAAACGCAAACATTTGATGAGCCATGCCAAAGCTGCGTTTGTTCCCAGCATGTATCTGGAGCCATTTGGCGGTGTACAGATTGAAATGCTGTTATCTGGCACTCCGACCATCACTACCGATTGGGGAGCATTTGCTGAAAACAATATACACGGAGTCACAGGGTATCGTTGCAGGACCTTTGAGCAATTCTGCTGGGCAGCAAAAAATATTGATAAGATTGATCCAAAGAACTGCAGAAAGTTTGCCGAGAACTTTTTATTTGATAAAGTTGCACTTATGTACGAAGAATACTTTCAAATGGTATTGGATGTGCATCAGGGTAATGGGTGGTATGAATCGAGAGATCAAAGAACCCAGCTGGATTGGCTCAAAAAAAATATTGTGATTTTTTAATAAAAAAACCAATTCCAAAATATCAAATTCTTAGCAAAATAATTTTGTATCTGAGTAAATATTTGAAACTAGAGGATCCTAAAAATGTATCAAATTTTAAGTATTTTCAACCGTGAATATTAAAGTATTTTATCATGCGGTAGATTTACCACATTTCTCATCCATTGTGAACGAACAATTGAATGAAATCAAAATCAGCGGGCTTTTAGATGTGTCTGAAATTTATGTGGTTTGTAATTACAACGAAAGCAGTTATGATTTATTAAAACAACAATATAAAAATTGCGCCAATATTCAATGGCTATCACAAAAAAATATACCTAACGATTTTGAGATACCTACTTTAAATTTAATGAAAGATATGGCCGATCACAGCGAAAATGAATTTTTAGCTCTTTATCTACACTGTAAAGGTATTACGCATATAGGTAGTCATTGTGAAACTCCTACCAAGCACTGGAGATGGTTAATGAACTATTTTAATATCACACGATGGAAAGATTGTGTTTCAAAATTAAACGAAGGTTACGATGCAGTCGGTTGTTTAATGAACAACGACATAATGCCAAAACACTTCAGTGGAAATTTCCATTGGACCAGATCAACTTTTTTAAAAAAATGCAATAAATTAAAATTGCCCCATACAGTTAATTTTTCTCCACAAATACCTCATAATCGAGATTATAGATTTGATGCAGAGGCCTGGTATGGCCACAACAATGCCAAAATGTATGATTTTTTCCAATCACATTTAAATCATTACTATGACGAATTCCCACCAAATTTATATACAAATTTGTATTGACATTTAACAGAGTTTTGTTATAATAATTTTTTAGAAGGCAGTTTTATGTTTGAAGAATTTAAAGAATCAGGAGAACAACAACTTCTTGAATCTTTGCATAGTTATAATGTCGGCATCAAAACAATTTTTGATGTGGGTGCCAATCAAGGAATATGGACCAAACTAGCAAGATCCATGTTTCCCTCTGCGTCAATACATTCTTTTGAAATCGTTCCAGAAACCTTTAGACATTGCCTACTCAATGTTGGAATTGATCCCAACACATTTTTAAATAATTTTGGAATGAGTGATTGCATACAATCAGTAAAGGTAAAATATTGTGCTGTCAATGATGCACTTAGTACCGCCATGATAGATATGGAGCCTGGCACGGTGGCAAATATTCCATGGCAATGGAGAAACTGTTTGACTGTTAGTGGCGATTTTTATGTTGAGAGCAATCAAATAGACTATATCGATTACTTAAAGATTGACGTGGAGGGTTTGGAAGATGCTGTGTTAAAAGGTTTTCAAAACATGCTGAATTCTTCTCGCATTGGAGCCATACAGTTTGAATACGGAACTGCCAATATACTGTCACGATATCAATTGAGAGACTATTATCAATTACTGACCCCATTGGGCTATGTATTAGGTCAAATAAGAAAAGACAGAGTTGAATTTAGAAACTATAATCTCGTTCATGAAAATTACGGCACCGACGGATGCAATAACTATATCGCTGTTCATCAGTCAAGATCCGATATTTTTAAAACTTTACAAGGAAATTAAAATAATGTATATTAAATCAAATCGCAGTTATCGTATGCCTCGATTGCAAAAATTAAGACTAGCTTCTATACGCGATCCGCATCAACGTGGGGTTGTGCGTCAGTTGATGGTGCAGGCAGACATGCATGCTGCTGCCAAACCAACTCGTATAGACAAGAAACCAGCCAAAACAGCTGATGAGAAAGGTGAAGAACAATGAAGAAGCATCAAAAAGCAGATCCCATGCGTACCAAAAGCGGAAAGGCTCGTTTACGACCCCTAAACATGCGTCAACTGGATGAACTACTCAAGCTAACTGCTAGCAACAAAGAAAAACACAAGATCCGTAAGCGCATGATCCAATTGCAAAAACAACCTGGATACAAAGCGCCATCTACGGAAACGGTTACATCATTGGATACGCCTGAGTAAATAACCGCAAGCCCTTTTGCGCCGAATGGGATGGCAGTAGCCTTGTAAGCTACCTTCGAAAGATAGAGAGTGTTCGATTCACTCAGAGGGCACCATTTTTAGGATATAGATGAAAATTACAGAAAAAGATCCGGGCCGCCACAATCACATAGAATATCCCATGGAGTTGGGCGGTCAAAAATTTGAGCCTATCAACATTGAGAAAGAAAAAGATATCATGTTGAATGTGGCCAAGCTCAGTGCTCAACAAGAGTATGCTAGAATCATGGAGTCTGCGGCTGTGCTTAAAAAGCAAGCGGACGCGCTGGTAAGGCGAGTAGAGTTAACTGAACTAATACATCGAGCCAAATTTAATTTTAAACCCATACCTGGCAAGAGATACTGGTTGTATCTCAATCGAGGCAGTAAATTTATACCTTCACATTATGCACTGGGACCTCTTGGTCCTCATGACTGGGACTGTAGTGCACCGCCAGAGTATGATTACATTGCTTATGTGGCATGTTTGGCGGATCAAACATGGCAGGAAGTGGACAGCAAGGAGTAAAAATGAGTAAAGGAAGCCGTGCTCGACCCTTAGGTATCAGTCGAGCCGAATTTGATAGAAATTGGAATGAAATTTTTGGAAAGAAGGAAAATAATGTGCAAGCAAAAGCAGATTCAACATTTGGAACATGCACTTGTGGCCGCAGTCCGATTGGTAAATGTATAGGCTGGCACGGGTTGAATGAGCAACAGTTGGCCAAGGCCTGCGCTGATTATGCACAACAAACTGCCAAGAAGTCTGCGGAAACCAAATGACCCGAGTGGTGGTGAATGGATCCTTTGACATAGTTCACTATGGGCATCTTTGTCTATTGGAGTATGCCAGAAGTTTTCCAAATTCCTGTGTGTTGGTGTTGATTGATAGTGATAGACGCATAGCCCAACTTAAAGGACAAGATAGGCCTATAAACCGTTTGCATGAGCGTATGAAACTGTTGCAATCTCTAAAGTTTGTTGATCAAGTTAACAGTTTTGACAGCGATGAAGAATTAAATACGCATATAAAAAACTACGCTCCAGATGTAATGGTCAAAGGCAGTGACTACCGTGGAAAACCTATTATAGGAGCAGAGCATTGCAAGGAGATAAGTTTTTATGACCGAATTGCCAACTACTCAACCACCGAGAAAATACAAAGTATTATTGATCGGTGATAATTGTACCGATGTGTATCGGTACGGCACTGTTGATCGGATCAGTCCCGAAGCTCCGGTTCCCATCTTCAAGTTCAGCCACGAAGAAAGTCGCCCGGGCATGGCTGCCAATGTGCAAAATAATTTGATAGCTCTAGGGCTCGATGTAACTGCTTATCTGGGACCAAAGTCTATCAAGACCAGACTGATTGATGTTAGAAGCAAACAGCATATCCTACGCATCGACGATGATAAAAAATCATCTCCATTTGTGTTCAATGACATGCGAGAACCACAGGAAATTATCCAGGAACTCAACGAATTTGATGCTATCGTGATCAGTGATTACGATAAAGGGTATATATCATACGAACTAGTAGAAGATATTAAAGCAGTATACAAAGGACCTGTTTTTGTAGATACCAAGAAAAAAGATCTCAAAAGATTTGAAGGCTGTTTTATTAAAATTAATGAAACAGAATATAATGCCTTGACCTCAATCCCTAGCGAATTAATAATTACCCTGGGTAGAGACGGAGCCATGTATAAACAGTTCAATCTTAATCTAGAACAGGTGTTTGTGGGCCGAAACGTAGAAGTTGTAGATGTTTGCGGAGCCGGTGATACATTCTTGGCATCATTGGTAGCAGATTTCTTAAACACAAAACGCATTGAAGACGCTATTATATTTGCCAATCGTGCTGCTGCCATATCTGTTCAGCATCAAGGTGTTTATACATTGACAGACAGCGACGTTTCGGATATTAAACAACAATTGAATAGAAAATAACAAGAGCTAACATGACAAGACTTAACGGATATGTAAAAAAAGGATGGGGCCACGAACTTATATGGGCTACCAATGATCGCTATTGCGGCAAGATGATGGCATTTAATAAAGGTGCTAAATTCAGCATGCATTTTCATTCTGAAAAAGAAGAAACATGGTACATAGATTCCGGCGAATTCATTGTGCGCTGGATAGATACCAGCAATGCCCAAATCAGTCAGCGGATACTAAAGAAAGGGGATATTTGGCATAATCCTCCTCTACTGCCTCATCAGTTGGAGTGCGTGGTCGAAGGAACAGTGATCGAAGTATCCACTCCAGACAGTGTGGAGGACAACTACCGTGTGATGAAGGGTGATAGCCAAAACAAGGGCAACAACATATGAAACTGTTAATAACAGGACATCGTGGATTCATTGGCAGTAGTGCTGCGAATTATTTTAAAAAGTCATACAATAGCAAGGCAACAGTGAATTGACGCTTCAAGTACAGGCTCAACTGATTAATGTTTATTTTAACCGATTGAAAAATAAGGAATATGTAGCTGTAAGCGAACGGAATAGCTCCGGAGATTCTGCAGAATCTGGCGGGAAAGGGAGAATATAATTCCCCATGGAGGTTCGAATCCTCCCAGCTGCACCATATTACTGCATAAACTGCATATATAAAAATCACACGTTTTTTTGATAATTACAATATGTATAGGAGAGTTAAATGACTGATATTAGGTCCTACGACTGGTTTGCATTAGATCGCAAAATCCTAGCATCAATATTTTTTCCTTTAAAGCAAGAAATTGTTGGAAAACGTCTTACCCCTACTGAATTCACTAAAAAAATTAGAAGATGTATCCGCGAATCCAAGATTCCGATCAATGTAAAAACAATTTATGATACAGATACAGAAAAAAATTGGGCCTATATTGGTGGAGAATATTGGAGTTTTAAAGATAAAAAAAATCAAAGATGCATCAATATTATCATGCATTATAATATCAATGAAAAACATATACGTTGTTCATGGGATAAATTCAAACAAATAGCCTATGGCATCGCAGACACTGTTTTACATGAGATCATGCATATAAGACAATATCGAAGAAGAAATTTTAAATATATTCCAGGATACAATAGTTTTGCAGAATCTGCCAGAGCAAGGATAGATCAAGAATATTATGGACACAACGACGAACTCGATGCACACTCGTTCAATATAGCTTGTGCTTTGAGAGAGGATTTTGCCGGAAATAAAAAAGAAATAGTGAGATACATCAATAGCGATCTTAGAGATGACAGATTAAAGAAAACAGTTTATAGGAAATTTTTAAAAGCATTTGACTTTGATCATAATCATAAAATAATTAAAAAATTAAAAAAGAAAATAATCTATTATCTTCCCTATGCAGAATTGGGCAAACCCTACAAAACGTCGGACTGGCTGAAGAATTGAAGTTTTTTAATTGCAGTCCCAGATTAGCCCAAAAGTTTTATGTCCCTACCAGAAATGAATTGTTGCCTATTATAGAAGATTTATCCAAACAAATAGTTGATATCGTTCTTCCTGTAGATGAAATGATTGATAAGGTAGCACTTTACATCAGTAAAAGATTTGGAGTGAATGTATTGCATGCACAAAATCCTCATGTGTGTCCAGGACTTATGAATGTCGATGCCGAATACGACCAAGAAAACGATCAACAAGATCAAGTGGCTGTACAATTAATTTTAATAACCTATCCTGTGGATAATTCTTATCTTTGGGATCAAGAAACAGTCAACACATTAAGCATTAAAATAGTAGACACATTGATCCATGAATTAGCACACATGCATCAGGCTAGATCTAGGAATTTTAAGTGTTTGTTCAATGAAATTGAAGATTTCCAAACAGATATAGAGCATGCGCAGCATTATCTTGGTAATCGAGACGAGATAGATGCCTACGCATATAATATTGTGGACCAGTTAGTAGAATCTTGCGAGTATACAGATATACAGCAATTTTTAAAAAATCCTACAGCTATTACACTCGAAACCAGTTTTAATCTTTGGATATATATGAATACATTTGAGCAAAATGTAGATCATCCATGTATCAAAAGACTTTTGAAAAAAGTCTATAAAAAGATTATAAATTATAATCATTGATTGACAATTGATACGGTTCCTGTTATATTTTTAACATGTTATATAGATAATCAGTATTTCATTAACCTACCAGTTAATTCAGATAATTAATAGACAATACCTACAACAAAAGGAAATTTATGAAAAATAAAGGTAAGCTGAATATTCCAACCCGTACGCAGGCAGCCACACAAACAACACCACAGATGTCTCCCCAGTTTCAAATGCCGCCAGGAGGTCGTCCTCCGTCAATCATGATTGCTGTGCCTGCAATGGAAATGGTAAACGCAGAATTCGCACAACATCTAACCATGGCCGCAGCTAACTTGGTAGCACATGGCATTCAAGTCAACTGTGCATTTAATATCGGATCGGTAATCACCATCGCTCGACGTAATCTAGTAGAAATTTTTCTTCAGAGTAGTTTTGATTATATCTGGTGGGTTGACAGTGACATGAAGTTTCCTATCGATGCACCAATTCGTTTACTAAAACGAAATAAAGACATTGTGGGAGTAAACTATCGTCGTCGTCGTTTTCCAAATGCAAACTTTACCGGAATGAGCGGCAAGCCGGGCTCATATACCGAATTCGTTACTACTGATAACAGCCCTGCAATGGAGCTAATTGATGTTCTCCCACATGGCTGCGTACTGGTCAAGCGTTCGGTCTATGAAAAGATGCCTCAGCCACACTATCTACAGGAATTTATTCCAGAACTTAATTTAGAAATTGGCGAAGATATTTTCTTCTGTCAACAGGCACAAAAAGCTGGATATCAGGTATGGTGTGATCAGGAACTTAGTCGAGAAGTGGCACACATTGGTATCTTCCATTTTAATTACAATCTCAGTGTACAAAAATAATGTTTGACAGCATTGAAATCCGCAAAGTAAAAAATGGTGTCATCGTTACCCTGCGTAACGATGACGAGGATTCCGAATATGTTTACGACACAGATCGTAAGGCGATCAAATTCATCAAAGAACTTTTGGAATACAGAACCTCGGATCATAAGTCAATAAAATGAAAACTGAATACAATATCAAAGACAAGGTCTGGATACATATCGGAGAGCAGTCTCTTGTGGAAGGACGAGTGGTAGAGATCATTGATCTAGAACACTTGAACGAAAACCATGCTAAAGATCATGAATTGTACGTGATTGAAATTTCAACACCGATTGAACCAGTTTATGAAGTTCGTCAGTATAATCAAATTAGCCCAGATGCAGCTGGACCAATCATGCTTTATCGTAATCTACAAGGGGTTACAGCAACCAATAGATTGTTAAAAAAGGTAGGAGTGAAACTGCCTGATAATGCTGCAACAGCCACTGCACCGGACGAAGAGGCACAATCTAACAAACCCAAACGTCGCTATTACAAGCACAAAAAGAATCGCAATGGCTAGTGATCTATATCATTTTCATCGTGTGGTAGTACATACCATACACTTAAACGAAAATGAAGATCCAGATTTATGTGTAGCCGAACCCATACATCGTTGGCAACAAACAGCAAAGGGCAAGTTTGTTATGGAAAATAGTTCAAACGTGTGTTGGGATAGAACATTAGATATGTCATCGTTTGGGTTTGTATACAAAATACTGGCTGAATTTGAATCAAAAAAGTTAACAGAATATTATTTAAAATTCACCAACAACTGATATAACCCCAAAGGAAATATTATGTTTTTTAATGCGTTACGAGATGATCTCATGGTTCAACAGCAAATATCAGGACCATGGCAGCACATGGTAGGCGTTATCATGCTCAATCAAACTGGTAGAAAGACAGTAAAAACTGTGCTGCCGGAATTCTTGTATTGGTTTCCTGATCCCCATACCTTGATCAATGCCGACGAAACTATTGTAAAAGACATCATAAGACCTTTGGGTATGGTAAATCTGCGATATCGTCGCCTGATAAAGATGAGCCATGATTTTTTGACATGGGATGGGAATGATGCTACAGTGCTGTACGGAATTGGCAAATATGGCAGCGACAGTTATGAGATATTTTTTAAAAATAACTACGGTGTACAGCCAAAAGACAAAGAACTAATTAGATATCTCAACGAAGAAGTCAAGGAGCCAGCTTGAAAGTTCAAATAGGCAAATATCGTTCTTGGATTGGTCCTTATCAGATTGCTGAAAAGATTTTATTCTGGAAAGACCATCGTGAAGATCCTGTTGTATATAAATTGGGAGATTGGTTAGCTCGAGATCGTTATGGAAATGATTCTTGGTTGACCAAGCTCTGTCAGTGGATTAATTCCAAAAAGAAGCGCAAAGTAGAGATTCATATTGATCCATGGGATACATGGAGCATGGATAACACTCTTGCGTTAATCATTCTTCCCATGCTCAAGCAGCTTAACGCCACCAAACATGGTAGTCCATTTGTTGAAGTTGAAGATGTACCCGAGCATCTTCGCCCCGAGAAAAAAGCCTCAGCTAAAAATGGCTATGTTGATAGCACACATCATAAACGTTGGGAGTGGGTCATGGACGAGTTGATTTGGACATTCACTCAATTGACTGATGATAATAATGATGAGCAGTTTCATACCGGTGAAATCGATATGGAATTTATACCGTTCAGAGATGGAATGAGTGAGATGGTCAAAGGCCCAAAAGATACTCATGTGTTTGATAAAGAAGCTTATACAAAACATCATGAGCGAATTAAGAATGGTCTTGTACTTTTTGGAAAGTATTATCAAGGCTTGTGGGACTAAATTGTGGTAAATATTTTATTAAATTGGCAGATTAATTTATGAAAGAAGAAACTATTTTAGACATGAAAGAACTATTGGTAGAACTACTTGACACAACCGCTAAGTGTCTCACCATCCTTAAGAAAACTTCGGCTGTTGACGAAAATGGAGTGTTGGTCGAAGATCCAGAAATAGCAGCAGGATATGACAAATATTTGCAATCGTTGGTAGATCGAGCCAATGCGTTTGCGCCCTTGCCTGCGCTTCGAGGAACTATAAATGACCGTTGAAAGAAATATCAAAGTGACTTTCATGCCCGGTTTGTTTGATGAGTTTGAAGGAACTCAAGAAGAACTGGATCAGTTGGTGTCTGAGATCACTCGATTAGCCGAAACTGGAGAACTTTTTGACAACACAGAATCCGCTGATGATCTTGATTTTGTAATTCTAGATCAATCAGCATTGACGGTGGAAATGATTGATCGAGAATTTGGTAGAGATCCAAAAAAATTACACTAATCATGTCAAAAAAAATTACTGCGTTCCGTGCATGGCTTAATCTTATGTGGTCTGAACATCAGATCGAAAGATCCAATTTACGATTGAAATCCTTGTCTCGTGAAGATTATTGGAAAATGTACAAATCATGGCTTGTGCAAAAATATAAGAAAAATCATGACAAAAGCCACTGACAGTAAAAAATCGGAAAAAATTGATTATCTTCAGGAAGTGTTAGACTTTTATGATAACTGGTCTGTAGAAAAATTAGATACAGAAAAAAGAGCAACTGTGACCGCTAATGATCTCATATACGACATGAATAATGCGGCCTGGCTGATTGAAAAAGTTCAAGCATGTGCCAGCTATGCTCAAAATTTATATGCTGCATTATGCAACAATGACTTTCAAAAATTAGAAGTTGTTACAATACTCAAAGATGAAAAATGGAGCTGTAGTTGGCGCAAAGCAGGGGATATTGTTGCCGATCTACGCGGCGAAGGCGATTATATTGATTGGTATTGTTCAGGAATAGGAAATAATAATCGTGGATATGGCCTTTCTGACAGTCCTGGATACGGATATGTTGGCGAAGGTTTTATTACAGGCGAAATACGCGAGGATCTTAAAAAAATTGGATGGGCCATATTGAAATAATTTCTTGACTCTTGATTCTATATACTATACAATTAAGTATATTACGTTGTTGGAGAAATTGATGACTAAAACTCGTGTGACCAAAGACAGCATACGCGAAACTGCAAAACATGATCATGCTCCTAAATGGGATGGAGTAGAAAAATGGGATGTTGAAAAGTTTAACCAACACTTTCATGATTCAATGACCTATTATCGGGTGGATTATACCAAGGATCTTAAACCCAAGGTAATTGACTGGATGGGCCGTAATGGCTATGATCGTGCAACTATCAATCAATTTAAAAATACCAAAGATTGGCGTACCAGTGCCGCTACCGGATCAATAGCTGCCAACCTGTTGAAGGGCATGCCCGAAGCACATCCTGGTTGGAACAATGGCACTAATGCAGCAGCATGGCTGCGTGAGCAAATCGCGCAAATCATAGCCGATGGTAAAGCAGATAACGAATCACAAGAAACAGCTGCCGCTGTTTCCGCTCCGGTTGTAAGTATCCAAGATCGAATACGAGATCAAGCAGTATCAATGTGCGATGACATCGACGGAGCCATTGACAATTTTATTACTGATCCTGATGCGTTTGAAGTCAAAAAATACAATGTGGCCAACTTACTTCGCGGAAAAGGAGCCAAAGGCCCACAGGCTCGATATGTAAAAGGGTTTTATGAGTCTAATTATAACGATCTTAAATTGGTAGCGGCCGGCGAGGCCGACGCTGCACTCAAGGAAGGTTACAAGCATTTTGCCAAGAAAAATCTACGCAAGATCGTGGATTTTTACGAGCATGTGATGTCAGCGTGTGATCAAATCATTGCCGAAGCCAAGGTACTTAAAAAGCCACGCAAGAAAAAGTCTCGATCGGCCGAAGAGCAAGTAAAGAAAATTAAGTTTAAACTCAGCGACGACAAATTGGGCATCACCAGCGTACCATCTACGCAAATTATCGGAGCGCAAGGTGTAGTAGTATACAACACTAAAAATCGCAAAATTGGATACTACACTGCCAACAGCGGTGCCGGATTGTTGGTCAAAGGAACCAGCATAGCGGAATTTAATACCGCAAGTGTTCAAAAAACACTGCGTAAACCTCCTGAACAAATTAAAGAATTCAAGGAACAGAACACACAAAAACGTTTTGAAGCATGGTTCGGTAAAAATATCAAAACAACAGAAACTGCACTCAATGGTCGTTTAAATCAAGATATTATAATTTTAAAAGTATTTAAATGATAACAGGATAGTCCATGAAAGAAGAACTAGATAAAGCATTATGCGAAAAATACCCCAAAATTTTCACTATGATGACAAATACAGGGGTTACGCCGTCTCTTCCTATAAGTTTATTTGGCTTTGAATGCGGGGATGGTTGGTACAATATTATTGATCGACTGTGTGCCAATATTGAAGTGCACGTGGATAATCATAATCGTATGATTGAGAGTAATATTAAACATCAAAAAATTCGAGATGCAGCTCTAAATGGTGATTGGTCGCTCTTTGATGAAAACCATGAAAGACTTTATCCATCCCGTCTAATTGACAACAATAAGTATTGGACTGAGGAAAAGGCCAAAGAACATCGTGAGTACATGATGAAATGCCTCATATCTGATATCGCCGATTGGCGTAAAGATCATGAATATATGGAATCGCCCGTTGCGATTCAGGTCAAAGAAAAGTATGGAACACTTCGGTTTTATTATGAAGGTGGTGATGCATATATTGCTGGTCTTGTCACCATGGCAGAATCCATGAGCTCTGTTATCTGCGAAGTGTGTGGTAATCCTGGAAAAACAGTAGGCGGCTCATGGCTGCAAACTCTTTGTTCTGCACACGGAGCTGAGGAGAATTTTTGAAATGACTTTACCAGATGAACGATATCGTGCTATAGTGGCGGCAGAAGAATTCTTGCGAGATTTAATGGATCCAAAAAAAACTCCTCGGCTGCCTAAAACTGTTAGGAAACGCGCCAGGAGCATACTGAAGCATTATCCAGGCAGTTGGGATCTCAAGCAGATCGAGGATTTGGCTCCAAACGTTATACAAGAAAGAATGGAGCCTTTGTATAGAATAGTCAAAGAACACGAGTTGAGATTGTCCAAAGAAATTGATCAAACCTATAAGATTTGTAACACTTGTAAAAATGGAGTCTACAAAGAAATTGATATCTCGGATATTTGGCAAAGTTTGTTGCATTGTTCCAATTGCGGAGAAGCAGTTCCTCGCTTTCAATATAGAGAAAATCAGTGAAAATTGGTCTATCATTTAGTCGCTGCATGCTGGACATTATCAAAAATCGTGTGAATTTGGACGATGTCTTGGTCATTATCTCTCGTACAAATTTCAATCCCAATAATGATACTCATTGGCAAAATATTTGGGACGGTTACTTGTATGGTGGTCTGGGCTATGACGAGTGGAGAGGATATGATGATCAAGAAGACAATTTCCGTAAATTAGCAAAGGATCTTTATAATTGTGGTAAACTGCATCAGCCCAAGCAGTTTGGATCATCATATCCAATACGCCGTTCCCAGATCTGGTTAGAAACTGTGCTTCCGCCCAGTGAACTAGAACTCAACCCTGCTGCCAAAAAGGCCTGGGAACATTTTCAAACCGTGGCAGGACTTGTAAATATTAAATTAGATAAGGAATATCATTAATGATGAATCAATTGGTACCGATGGTGGTGGAAAAAACTGGACAAGGCGAGCGTGCCTTTGATATTTTTTCCAGATTATTAAATGAACGCATTGTGTTTTTAAATGGTCCTGTGGACGATCACAGCGCCAATCTTGTAATTGCACAAATGCTGCATCTTGAAAGTGTTGATAGCGAGAAAGACATCAACCTTTATATCAATAGCCCAGGTGGCCTTATTACCGCAGGACTGGGAATTTACGACGTAATGCAGTTTATCAAACCCGATGTGGCAACTTTTGTTATGGGACAGGCCTGCAGTATGGGAAGTTTTTTAGCCCAAGCTGGAGCTAAAGGCAAGCGCTATATCTTGCCCAATGCGCGTACCATGATCCATCAGCCCAGCGGCGGAGCTCGAGGAATGGCGTCAGACATTGAAATTTCTTATAAAGAAATCATGTATCTCAAAAAGCGCCTGACAGAACTTTATGTCAAACATAATAGCGCTGGAAAAACCTATAAAGAGTTTGAAAAAGACATGGATCGTGATACATTCATGAACGCCCAAGATGCAATCGAATACGGATTGGCTGATAAAATCGTGGAAAGTAGATCCCAAAACTAATCATAGTCCTGCTAAATAGTAGAAACACGCTGTTGTGTTTCTACTATTAGGATTATGTTATGGTAAAAGTATTTGAAGAAGCTCCTACCTCATTTAGCGGAGATCAAATTTCCGGCGGAATTATCAAGAATTTTTCCAGCACAGGCATACAAGATTTTGCTTCAACTCCTACATTAACAGTCACAGACGGCAAACTGTCTGTTCCTGCCATTAGCGTGGGCACAGTGGAAGGCAATACCGTAATTAGAGGCGATGTCAAAATATACGGCATCTTGGATGCCGGATACATTAGAACCACAGAAGTTATCGCTAATCAGCGTTACGAAAAACAATATCTTGAATTTTCCAATCAAGAGGGCAGTTCGGTAGGCTGCGGATTGTTATGGAACAGCGGAAACAGCAAGCAATTTGTGCTAAGAACTAGTCCAGATAGATTTTGGTCTTCGGAACATTTTGATATTCCTGCAGATAAAAGTTACCTAATCAATGAAATTCCAGTCATTACCCAGGATTCACTTGGGGTAGGCATTGTCAAAAGCAATTTAGAATCAGTAGGTACGCTAAAGAATTTCCGAACTTCGGGCGATTTTGTGCTCGATAATTTTATACACTATAACTGTATTTCACAAAGATTGGGCATAGGCACAGACATTCCAAGCGGATTGGTCAGCATTTTAGATTATGTGAATAATGTAGAAATCATTATAGACAGCGATAAATCCACCGGATATGGAAAAATTGGTACATTTAGTACCAAAGGATTTTCCATTGTAACCGACGATACTGCCAGAATCACCATCTCCGAAAATGGAAATATCACGTTGGGTCAGGAACTAAAGGACAGTACCATAGTACGCACATACGGAAAATTCTCAGTAGGTGTCAAAAATCCCACTGCTCAATTTGAAGTAGCAGGCGATGTAAGATTGGGAAATCGTTTGTTTACAAATGGCAATTGTCCTCCGGAATCAGGTCAATATCAAATAGGTGATATTGTGTGGAATACCAATCCGAGACCAAATTCTCATGTAGGCTGGATTTGCATCAGTACCGGCGCTCCAGGTGGATGGAGAGGATTTGGCCTAATCGATCCTTAAAAACATATTATAATTTCGTTCCCTCAACGATTAAATATTTGAGTCGTCGGGGAAATCATGTCTTTTTTTAATCTACCAATATTTTATATATTTTCTCTCTTGACCCTCTGGTTTTGGGTCTTGATGCATCTCCGCGATCTTTACAAACACAGAAAAAAAGAAAACAGCATGTTGAGAGAAATAATCAATGAAATCAAAGTTATCAAAGAAAAAATACAGCATTTGAAAAAATAAACTTGACTGATTTTATGCTCTATGCTAAAGTTTGTGCATAGGAGAATAAAATATGTATACTAGCACAAAGTTTTTTAAAGAAATTGGTCCCTGCGCTTATCGCAATTGGAAAAGTGATACCGACTGCTATCTGCTGCATGGTTATGATCGCAGTTTCAAATTTGTTTTTGGTGCTAGCCATCTAGACAAACAGGGCTTTGTGGTAGATTTTGGCGGACTAAAAATGATCAAGCGCCAACTGGAAGATTGGTTTGATCACACAGTGATCCTGCAGGCCGATGATCCACTGGTGCATACTTTTAGGCAGCTGACTGTTAAAGGTCACTGTAAATTGCAGACGTTTCCACTTATCAGTTGTGAAGGATTGGCCCAATTTGTGGGCGAGTATGTGGATGACATGCTTCGTGAAAAAAATGGCGGTCGAAATTGGGTGGTCAGCTGCGAAATGATTGAAGCAGAAAAGAACAGCGCCATTTATACACTTATAAATAACGACGAACGTTTGTGCTACAGCGAACTCAAACAGCTCAATGCAGATATGGAAGCCGAAGCTGGCAAAATCGAATTCAAGGATCTATAATGAAAAAAATATTGGTTACAGGCGGTGCCGGATTTTTAGGCAGTCATCTTTGTGATCGCTTGGTATCAGCCGGTCATCATGTTTTATGTGTGGATAATTATTTTACAGGCAGTAAAAAAAATATTGAACATCTTTTAAAACATCCAAATTTTGAAATCATGCGGCAGGATATCTGTATTCCTCTTTATGTAGAAGTAGATGAGATTTATAATCTTGCCTGTCCGGCAAGTCCTGTACACTATCAACATGATCCTATACAAACCATGAAAACATCAGTACTGGGCGCATTTAATATGTTGGGGTTGGCCAAACGTACAGGAGCCAAAATTCTACACACCAGTACCAGCGAAGTATACGGGGATCCCAAAGAACATCCTCAGCGAGAAGAATACTGGGGCAACGTAAATCCCATTGGCATACGTAGCTGTTATGATGAAGGAAAAAGAGCAGCGGAAACTCTTTTTATGGATTATCATCGCACACATGGAGTTGATATACGTATCATGCGTATTTTTAATACCTACGGCCCAAGAATGGCAGCCAACGACGGTCGAGTTGTGAGTAATTTTGTCTTGCAGGCTTTGCGACATCAAGATATCACAGTGTATGGCGATGGATCTCAAACACGCAGTTTTTGTTATGTGGATGATCTATTAAACGGCATGATGTCTCTAATGAATTCTCAATATACCAATCCGATCAATATCGGTAACCCTCATGAGTTCACTGTCAAAGAACTAGCAGAAAAGGTTATTGAACTGACACACTCCAAGAGCCGAATCATTTATAATCCGTTGCCACAAGATGATCCAAAGCAGCGTAAACCTGATATCACACGAGCACAGGTATTGCTGGATTGGAATCCGGAAATACAATTGGAACAAGGCCTCAAAGAAACTATTAAGTATTTCAAAACTGTAGTTTGACTTTGAAGTAAAAGCAATTTATACTGCATGTGTTACATTTATTTGGAAGGATAAATAATTTTATGAAATTTAAAGAAATTGAAAATTATTATAACAATCTTACCGAATCTCAGCTGTTTGAACATATCGAACCTGTTAACGATAGCCCAATTTCAACACAAGATTTGGTAAAAGTTATTAAGACCAGTCAATCTAATCAATGGCAAGAATTACCTGCGGATGATTCGGAATTTGATGCATATATCGATTCATTGGTAGGTAATAAAGATGCCCAACGTAGTTAAATTTCAAGTGTGCCCTTTGTGGAGTGAAACAGCAGCCATGTTGTTGTCAAATGATAGAAAATTAGCTGAAAAAATTAAAAGTTTTAGAGATTTTAAAAAACAAAATCCCATTGCTGCATTTGGCGCCAGCGATTATATGTTTCACGGCGAAGGCCCCATCGCCAAAGCGCTAGGTGAACGTGCTAGACATGCACATCTCACTCAAGATATTTGCATTGTGTATTCACTTTCTGGTCGAGATCCCACAATTATAAAATTGTACGGACTTTTTAGGCACAAAGACATCGGAACAGGAAATACTCCCAATATTAGAAAACAGCAGTCGGCAGCTGATAGAATGAAAGATCAAACTTGGGGTGATTCGCTGTAAGCCCAGGCAAAAAAACTTTTGCTAAGATTTTGATTTTATTTTATAATAGCACAGTCTGACAAATACCCAACTTCATTTACCTAAGGTTATAAAAAATGACTGAACAATCTAAAATTTGGACCATTACTCCAGAAGAAGATCCCGAAACAGGCGAACTTGTTATTACTTTTCCTCCAGATTTGATAGCGCAGGTGGGGTGGCAGGAAGGTGATACGTTAAAATGGAAGATGCATGATGACGGATCCTTGACACTTGAAAAAAAGATTTCAGAATAAGATCTGATATTTTTACAGTAGAAAAACCTGTAGCAATTACTTTCTATGTTGGTTCTCGATAAATGCTCAAAGTCGCTGAGTACGTATTCTATAAGCCTGGGCATAAGGTTTTTGAGGATGACGAAGAAGCTAAAAGCGTGTACAATGCTTTTAAACAATTTAAATTGTGACCTGTATTAACTCGTTCTTATTGAGGTGAACATGACTATTAAGCGTCTAGGATTTGCTTGCAAGTGGTTGAATGATCCTAGTGAAGTAAAAGGCATGAAGATTAATGCAGCTGATCGTGAACTGAACGGACGCAGTACCACCATGCGATGGTTACGAGAGCATCCGCTTGAAGCTGAACAGCGTCAATGGGATATCATGAATCACAACTGCGCTGCCGCTGTCAAAATGATTGAACGTGTGGGATCTTTGCCTGCTCATCTACGCATGGTACGACTTGGTTCAGAAATGCTGCAGGGTTATACTGAAAAAGATTGGAAAGATTGGTGGCAACGTCAGGACGTACAGGATCACTGTGCCAAAATATTTGCTCCTATAGGTGAGACAGCTAGGCGACTGGATGTGCGTCTCAGTTTCCATCCTGGACAATTCTGCGTTTTAGCTAGCCACTCTGAAGATATTGTCAACCGAAGCATTGAAGAGTTTGAATATCATGCAGACATGGTGAGATGGATGGGCTACGGACAAACTTTTCAGGACTTCAAGATAAATGTTCATATCTCAGGTAAAAAAGGTCCTCAAGGTATTCGTGCTGCTCTCCAACGCCTTTCTCCCGAGGCGAGAAATTGTATCACTATCGAAAATGATGAGATGTCCTGGGGAGTGGATGCCAGCATTGAACTGGTCAACGACTGTGCTTTGGTACTGGATCTACATCATCACTGGATCCGCACGGGTGAATACATTTCCGCCAAGGACGATAGAGTGATGCGCATGATTGATTCATGGCGAGGTGTTCGACCTGTTTGTCACTATTCTGTCAGCAGAGAAGAGGTGCTTGTGGGCCATGATGCAGAGATTGCTCCTAATCATGCTTTACTGCTGGAACAGGGATACAAGAAACAAAAAATGCGAGCTCACAGTGATTTTTATTGGAACAACGCTGTCAATCAGTGGGCTTTGAGTTTTGTAGAAAACTTTGATCTCATCTGTGAAGCAAAAGGCAAGAACTTGGCCAGTTTTGCACTGGCCAATCAGGCAAAAGAATTAAATCTTCTTTAAAGTGCTACGTTTTTTTGACGTAGTTTTTGTTTTTTTCACAGCGGGCTTGACGGTGGCCTTGGTCGTACGAGGTTTACGCTCTTTCTTGGCTGGCACCACTGCATCCTCGCTGACCACAACTGATTCTTCTTTCAACGGGGCAATAAAAACATTTTCCTTAAAGTACTCTTCTGCTTTCTTTTCGGCTGATCTACTGGTCAGGGCTAATACACCCACTACTAGTATCAATACTACAAATATTACAGACACTGCTACTACTATATCCATTTTACATCTCCTATGGTAAAAATATATAGCATATTTAATCTCAATAAATACCATGATAAAATTTATTGTTTTCATCACTGATCTATTGTAAAATAACAACATGTTAAAAATCAAAAATTTAAAAATATCAATAAAAGACAGTGTGTTACTGGACGATGTAAATCTAGAAGTAAAAAAAGGACAAATACATGCTATCATGGGTCCTAGGCATTCCGGAAAATCAAGTCTAGTACATGCTATTTTAGGAAACAGTATATTGGACATCAGCGGATCCATTGCTTTTGATAAAAAATCCATCATCAAAAAAACAATTGAAGAAAGATGTGTATTGGGAATATTTACAACATTCCAATTCCTTCCGTTGGTGGATGGAATCACAAATTTTGAATTGACCAAGGTCATGCTAAAATCACATAATGACTCTAGAAATAATAATGAATTTGAAAAAGATTACAAATTTTACGTTAAAAAATTAGGCCTCAGTTCCAATCACGGACATAAAATTGTCAACGACGAAACCATGACCGCTACCGAATGTAAAAAAAATGAACTCCTACACATGTTTTTGCTAGATCCAAATTTGATTGTGCTTGACGAATTAGACAAAGATATAGAATCGGACGAGCTTGAATCAGTAGCGTCCAATATCGTGGAGTTTGTTGGTCGTGAAAATAAGGCTGCCATAGTGTTCACAAATAATACTGACTTTTTGGACAAACTGATGCCGACTCATGTTAGCATACTGATCAATGGACAACTGCAATCGCAACACGATCCTACTCTATACAAAAGGATTATAAAAGATGACGATTCATACATTTCTTAAGGCAGAAAAGGGCGATCCTGATTGGCAATTTACCCCAGAAGAATATTTTGGAAAGGAATTCAAGGTAATCGATGCCAACATGATTGAGCTGGATGAGGATGAAAATGATCGTGTTGTGCTGAGACAAAATCCCACAGAAAAAGATCTTTTGGCCAAACATTTAAGCATCACTTTGCAAAAAAATTCCGTGTTGGATCTTGTCATATTGAATGATGTGGATTCGCGCATACAACAGGTATTTTTGTATGATGTGCATTTAAAAACAGGCTCAACATTGTCCCTGGGCATGTTTATTAAAAATGGCAAATTGAACAAACATATAGTTCAAATATTCCAAGAAGAAACTTCGACATTTTCTGGTTATGGACTGATATCTAATAATGTAAAAGGAGATTCCGAGGTCATAACCAAAGTTATACATAATGGTGCTGACACGCTTAGTAATCAATTTTTCTTGGGAATAGCAGGAAAAGAAAGTCAAACGGTGTTTCAAGGTGCAGTGGTAACAGAACCGGTAGCCGAGATCAGCCAAATTGGAATTGAAAATTCCAATTTAATAGTGGGCGAAGGAGGGAGATGTTTCTCAAAACCAGAGATATACATAGACTCCAATTACTCTTCTTCTGGTTTGGGTTCGGAAACTACTACCATAAGTGCTGAAAAAATAGGATATTTACAAAGTAAAGGTATTTCCGAAGAGTCAGCTAAAAACCTCATAGTATCAAGTTTTAGAAATCAATCCATCAATTTAGTCAATCAATCCTCTATCAGAGAAGAAATTAAAGAAATGTACACCGATTAGTTATAAAAAGTTGCCCTCCATACAGGATCAGTTTTTTAGGTAAATACCCCGTACCCAATAAAGGCCGAATTACAGGTAAATACGGCTAATAAGGAACGGATATGGCAACTTCTTCTACTTTTACACAGATCAATATTGGCTCGGCTCCCAACGACGGAACCGGAAATAATATCCGTGATGCATTTAACACCGTTAACCTTAATTTCCAAGCATTATATCAGTGGGTTTTTGGAACCACAGGCAGTGTTGGGTTTAAGTTTATAAACCTGCTGGATACTCCCAATAATTACACCACTGGAACTTCTAATTACAGCAACTATCCCATAATTACCGGAGTCAACAGTGCCGGTAATGGCATGATTAACAGTTTGTTGGTTCCTGGCCCTGGTATTTCCATCACTGTTCCGCAACAGGGTACTATCTTAATAAGCAGTAACACAACTACCAATACCGGCAGTGCAGGATCCGCAACAACTGTGCTAGTAGGCACTAATTATGAATCTGCATCAACAAATCCTAACCCCAATACAATCGCTGCCAGAGATAACAATGGTAATTTGAGTGCCAACACATTTAACGGACTAGCTACCACTGCACAATTTGCTTCTCTAGCCACCAGTGCTACTTATGCTACCGCATTAGTTCTTAATGGCAACATCTATACTCCAAGCACAGGCAGCACTCCTAACAGCATAGTAATAAGAGACATTAACGGCAATATACCCGGCAGCGGTGGTGGTGGAAATTCTACATCTTCGTCGGCACTGTTGGTCAATGGAACCACTTTTGAACCCGGATCAACTGCTGCCACAGCTAATACAGTGGCTGCAAGAGACAGCGCCGGCAACATTACTGCCAATCAATTTATTGGTACTGCTACATTGGCTCTTAACGCAGCGTATGCTAACAATGCAGGACAGGCCCTTTCGGTTGCAAATTTATTTCCAGGTCAAATCACTGCTACTCTGGGCAATACTCCGGTTTTTTATGCCAACACCGCCACTTTCGCTGTGTCTGCCGGCAGTGTAAGCGGGCTTAGTGTTGGTACATATAGTATAGGCAATTATTATCCAACCATGGCAGCTGGTACAGGTGTTCAACCACAGGTATTGAGTACTCCATTTTATTACAACAATGGTGTGGTATATTCCACTGACTTTGCTGCCACTTCTGATTCAAAATTAAAGAATGTGGTGGGCACTGTGTCTGATGCTTTGGCAAAGGTCAGTTCAATAAATGGCGTTAATTTTTATTGGAATGAAACAGCCAAACAAAAAGGAATCAACGACACAAGTTTGCAACTGGGAGTATTGGCACAAGAGATTAAATCCGTCGCTCCCGAAGCGGTCAATGAAGATAGTGAAGGCAATTTATCTGTAAAATACGACAAACTTATTCCCATACTTATCGAGGCCATCAAAGAACTTAATAAAAAAGTTGACGATCTTTCCGGAGCCCGGTGATGAGCGTTCCGGTTTGGGTAACTCCTGCAGGATTTTTAGGCACTGTAACGGAAAGAACATATGCTGTCATTTTATTAACTGCCATAAATGCTGATAATTTATATTTAATAAGCGGAGAACTGCCTACCGGACTATCGCTGTCGTACACAGTACCAACCGGAACTATATCAGGCACTCCTGCAAGCACAGGTAAAACTGTAACCGCGCAGTTTGTTATCAGAGCTAAAAATTCATACGGAGTCACCGATCAAACTTTTACAATAGATACTCAAGGATTGAGCAATTTAAATTGGATAACCCCTCCTGGATATTTGAATGTGGGATTTGGTAATGAAAAATATGTGATCAATTATGAATCTGTCAATTTCCAAATGCAAGCAAGCCCGGGTCAAACCACTTCTACCATATCATCTAGCGCATTTTATGAATCCAATACGCTTTATTTCAGTAACTTAAATAATATCGACCCAGGACAGCCCGGTATATGGAGAACCATCGGCGGTGTTGGAATACAGCCAGGCACAACTGTTACCAGTGTATCGAGCATTTACAATCCTACATTCCAAGGTTATGCAGTTGGAATTAGTTTGCCTTTGATGTCCAATTTATCAACAGGATCTCAAATAATATTTTACGATTCTTTACCGCCTGGCAATAGTATTAGGTATTATCTAGCCGACGGTAGTGGACAATTGCCTCCAAAATTAACTTTATCATCCACTGGATTGCTTAGTGGCACTGTGGATGATAATTTAGGAGTTGATCTACTGATATCATCTAATGGAGGTTATGACGAAGAATCATATGACGGTTATCCCTATGATCACGGCATATTATTTAACGGTCAGTATGTGCAAATAATTGAAAAATATATTCCAAAAATATATCAATTTACGGTAACTGCAACTGATGGAACTACTTTTACTAATCAAAATTTTAAAATACTTGTGGTGGATCCTTCAAATCTAGTAACAGACACAAGTTATCTAGATGCATCGGGTCCGTCTGCGGCAGAATCAAGCTATCTGGTTAGACCCGTTTGGCTAGGAGATTAATATGTCATCTACAATAAATTTAGGATCCATTAGAGCTGCCAATAAACATATTTTTCAGTTAAAAAGCTATGATCCTTATCCTGCTATTGGACCTACAAATTACTCTTGTGCTGGCGAAAATTTATGGTCTCCTTTCACTAGCTATAATCTCGGCGACTGGGTGGTTTATTCCCCGCAAAATTTCAATTTCAATGGCGGATGGAACGCTCTATCTAATATTCCAAAATTAAGCAATGGACAATTTCTCAATACCAATACCATGTATATTGTAAATGTTCCGGGTAAACAAAATCTAGGAGCCGGCCCGGTCAATTTTCAATTGGGTGATCTTGTTGTGTATAACGGATCAACTTGGAGTAGGATCCAAGGCAGCGGCATAAGCTACATATGCACAACAGCTCATCAATCCACAGCAACATTTACAGCGTCTTATTGGAGACAAAATCAGCTGCCTCCGTATTTTAATTTAGATAATCAGTCAGGAGTATTTTACAGTAATCTGCCATATTTGCCTATATACAGTAACACATATAATTTCACCATCAGAATAGATAAACAAGATGTTTTACATGCGATAAGTTCATATATTAATCAAGATTTTAGTCTTACCATTAAAGGATCTATTGATAACACAATAGCATTTACATCTCCACAAAATTTAGGCAATTTGAATTTAGGCTATCTAAGCGAGATAGCAGTTCAGGCATCACATTCCAGTGGAAATCTTTCAATAAGATACAATATAACCGGAGGATCTCTTCCTCCTGGTCTTACAATGGGTTTAGATGGATCAATTATAGGCAGAGTTTTATACGGATCAGCACTAGGGCAATACAATTTTGTGGTCACTGCCACTGATCAATATCAACAGTCTATTTCTAAAGATTTTTATATAGAAGTAACAGCGTATGATACCAGTTTATACACCCAGATATATGCACAGCCGTTTTTGGGTCTTAATACAAGATATAATTATTCTTCATTTATAAATGATTTCTCAATTTTTAATCCTGCATTAATATATCGAATTTCGGATCCAAACTTTGGGATACAACAAAATATAAAATTATATCTAGAATATGGAATACAACAGGATACGTTGCTGCAATACGCCTATGTTATGAGCCAATGTTTTTATAAAAAACAATTATTTTTTGGCGATATCATGATTGGTCAAGGAAATGATGACTACGGAAATCATGTTTATGATGTGATATATGCTCAAATCATAGATCCTTTAGAAAATGCATCCGGATATTTTCTTTCGGCAGTGGACATAGGCAATATTGTCACCTACCCTAACAGTATCGCTAACATGCGTAAAGCATTTGAATCTGATCAAATTGGAAATAATCTTGCCAACACTGATTTTTATCAATTGCCAAGATGGATGAGAACTATACAAGATTCCCGAGGGGTTCCTCCTGGATACACACTAGCGGTTCCATTATGCTACACTTTGCCTGGTAGTGGATCTATGATTCTAAACAATATTAATTCTAGCAATTTTGATTTTACCAATATAAATTTCCAAATTGATAGATTGATTGTCAATGACAATCTTACCACCACAGGAACCAATTATCTAATATTTGCCTCAACTACCAGTTCTAATATAAATATTGAAAATGGTCCATCGCTAATTCTCACCAGTTCGGTGTTGGGAGTTTCGGGAGATCTATTAACCGAAGACGGAACTCCTCTTTTCAGTTAAATTATGGAGAATTTGAATGCCAACTATTGAAAATTTACCTGGATTATCTACAAGCACTAATCTACAAAATGTCATTATGCCCGTTGTAGATTTAACAGGCAATGTTCCTGTTACCAAACGTGCCACCGTAGCCGATATATTAGCAAGAGGATCCACATTTAATGGAAATGGTTATACAGGATCGGCCAGCACTGCCTCGGGGTATATTGGATCGGTTGGATATGCAGGAAGTGCAGGATATACAGGATCTGCCAGCACTGCCTCGGGATACACAGGATCCTTAGGATTTGCCGGTTCAATTGGCTATGCGGGATCAATAGGATACACAGGATCAGCCAGTACAGCATCAGGATATCTTGGTTCTATAGGATATGCTGGGTCAACTGGCTATACTGGAAGCGGCAGTACTGGATATACCGGATCTCTTGGTCCTGCAGGCGGCTATACTGGATCAGCTAGTACCGCTACAGGCTACACAGGATCACGCGGTTATACCGGATCAACTGGTTATACTGGATCAGCTAGCACAGCAACAGGTTATACAGGCAGTATCGGCTACACAGGATCAGTCGGCTATACAGGATCAGCTAGCACTGCATCTGGGTTTGTAGGCAGTGCAGGATACATTGGCTCAGTGGGTTCTACAGGTACTACTGGATTTGTAGGTAGTTATGGATATATAGGATCTACAGGCATAGGTTATGCTGGATCTCAAGGTCCTCCCACTGGTTATTCCGGATCTCTTGGTTATATCGGTAGCGCTGCATCAAACTCGGTACCTGCTTCTACAAGTACAACACTGTCGTTGACCGACAATGGCAAATGCGTTGTTGCCTCTGGCACAATTACTGTTCCAAATGCAGTGTTTAGTCAAGGAAATGTTGTCAGTATATACAATGTGTCCACTGCATCAATTGCTATTGCTTCGGGCATTAATACTTTACGCCTAGCGGGTACTGCCAGCACTGGTACACGGACGCTGGCTGCATATGGATTGTGTACCATTTGGTTTAATTCTGGCTCCGAAGGAATAGCGTCCGGAGCAGGGTTGAGTTAAGAATGAGTTTACTCAACATGATGATGGGGTCTCCTACAACGGTTCCAGGACCGTTGGTATTCCAACAGGTCTATGACCTACAAAACGGTTCTACAAACTCCATAACATCCGCAACTGTTAGCGGAACCACCGTGACTATTACCGTTAAACCTTTCAATCCAATAAATCCCAAAATCGGCAACACTGTTGTAGTTACTGGCATGCTAGGAAATGGCCTAATCGGTTACAATGGCACTTTCATTATAACCGGCGGATCAAGCGCATCAGGAACCATCCAATATACCAACCAAACAGGCGGAATACCTTCATTTAAAACTGTTACTTCGGGCACATTTACCAAAAACAGTATAACCATAACCAATTTAACAACCACTACCGGAATAGTAGTGGGTCAATTCCTTACTTCAACCGATCCCAATCTCAATAATGTATTGGTATACACAATAAATGGAGTTTACGTTACAGCCATCCTCGACAGTTCCACTGTTCAAATATCACAGCCATTTCCAAATTCAGGATATACCAACTCCCCAATCACATTCTCATCCAATGCACTGGCCACCATAGTTGACTGCTATGTGCTATCCGATGCAAATGGAAATAGTCCTGTGCAAAACACAGCATTTTCTGCCGCTGTGCAGGTTCAAGGTGGATACCCGCCGTACAATTACTCGTTTTACCAGCCTCCATTGGCTACTACCACTGCCAGCAGTAATTATACAGGTGTTCCTATTAATTTTTGGACCACTGGCACCACTGTGCCTGCTATTCCGCAAAATGTGTGGACCATTAACAGTTCGACCGGCATGGTCAGTGGTACTCCGGGAGTCACTGAAGGAAATTTATTGTATGTGCAAGTTAGAGATTCACAAGGTCAAACCATACAGAGTCGATTTGCATTGGGAGTATCACCGTCCGGAGTAGGCACCGGACTCACCAGTTCCACATACTATAAAACCAGTTTGAGACCATGGTTTTTCCCCGCCATTCCTGCATGGATTACCGGTACATCGGTAGGATTGGCCGCGCCAAATGATCTATCTGCAGTGGGCCCACTAAGATTACCAGCAGGGAAGCAAACAGTAACGGCTCTCAATACCGGGCTAGCCCGTTCAATCACCATACAAAATACCAATTCCAACGCCGTGGACGGCGGATACACCAATGGTCAACAATATGTGTGTACTGCCAGCAATTGCTATTATACCCTAACTTGCGATTTGACCAGCCCAACATGGTGCATCAACATTCCGCTCAGTGTCAGTAACATCGTTATTGATCTCAACGGTCACACTGTCACGTATGGAACCAGCAACACATTTGCCACCGGCGACAATTCGGCAGAAGCATATGGCATTGGCGGATATGGATCATATCAGTACAACGGCTTTATTGAAATTATCAATGGAACAATTCGCAACGGAGCAGGTCGCTCGACCAATATGCGACAGGGACTATATGGAACTGGTCCTTCTCCGATCAAATTCTATGCTTATTACATGTTCTTGCAACTGCGAGGACTGTATTTCTATTGGAATACCTATTCCTGCGGAGCAATTTGTGATGCACAATGCGTGTTGTTGACCGATAATCAAAATACCAAAGGTACTCCATATCCCTACACCAGCATGATCGAATATTGCACATTTGAAGATCACGGGTGGACCGTGCAAGATCGTCAATTCCAGGCCAATATAGTGGGACAAGAAGGTTGGCCAATAATTAGATGGAATAGATTTATATCCGGTAGAGATGTTGCCATTAATGGTATCTCGGCCAACGTATACGAAAATGAATTTTGGCATGACACCTGGTGGACCAATGGATCAATAATGCCGCTCATTGGCTCATCCAGTGCTACCTGGATCAGTACCACTAGTGGACGATTGGTGGTACCATACAGTCAAAAAATTTATAACAACAACATGTACTTTACCGGCTGCCATCCGCAGTCTTGTTTTATGAATGTTAGCAGTCCTGCAGGGCAGCCAACCACTGTGTATCACAATTGGTTTGAAGGCATGTATACTAGAATTGGAAATCAATTCCCGTCGCCTACCGGTCAATTAGACGATTATGAAAACTATGCCGACGGATTCACCATGAAATTTGGCAATCCGCAAAACAATACCATTTCTACCAACACTATTTGGACACACGCCATGCAAGGCACTGTGTTCAATCCTGTGAGCAACTCCTATCAAAATAGCACAGCACGTGGATTGTATTATCAAGGTGCTACCAACACAGTGACCAACAACACATACAACAGCAATTTGTTTGCAGCTACTGGCGTAGATGCCACGGCATTGTGCTATGTGTTGGGTTTATCAAATAACGGCACAGGGCTGAGTTTTACCGGGAATAGATTGATCACTAATAGAGTGCATTTTTGGATTGGCGATGTTTATGGATATGACGTGGGCACAGGCGGTGCCACACTACAGAATAACAACATTGAAATACAAGGAACCCCTCTAAACTACGCAGCTTTCCGCAATGATGCGTATGTTGGCACTATCATAAATCCAATCACCAGTGTCAAGGTGTCAGGTAATACAGTGACCGTGGGATATACCAAGGGAAGTTTTTTGCCGGGATATCTGGCCACCGTTAATATTTCTGGCATCACTGGAGGAACTGGGTTTAATGGAGTGTTCCAAGGAACGGCCACGATACTGCACGTGGGCAGTACTGATTTAACTTATGTTTCAACCACTACCGGAACCCCTTCACAAACAGGAACCTTGAATAGCAATGTCCCAACATATGCCACATTCCTTGGCAATAACTGGGTAAATGGTTCATGGTCTGGATCCACTGTGACCCAGGCCTATCAAGTGGTTCAGGGAGCCACGGGTGGCGCTTCGGGCACCGTGCCGGTCATCTACAGCAACCTAGGACCGGCGGGTGCTTACTATTTCTACAACGAACCGTTGTCAATCAATGGATCTAGCGGAGTAAATCCAACTCCTTCGGTAAGCTCTATAGTTCCATTGACAGCCATAGCCGGAGCTTCCGGCGCCACACTGACCATATCAGGAACAGGTTTTGTTGCCGGTTCTTTAGTTTATTATAACAGCAGTTCGTTAGCAATTAATGTTAACACTTCTACACAAATCCAGGCCACGATCCCTGCAGGTCAACTGAGCAACGCAGCGACCGCAACCGTCACGGTGGTCAATCCATCACCTGGCGGAGGTACATCCAACGGAACAATCTTTACTGTTGTTGCAGTAAATCCAGTTCCGTCTATCAGCAGTATCAACCCATCCACTGTGGTTGCAGGTACTTCTACAACCATTATAACATTGACCGGTAATGGATATGTGTCTAGTTCCACTGTGCAAGTCAATGGATCCAATATTCCCAGCACCTATGTTGGTAACAGTCTATTCACAGCCACATTGGCGTCGTTGCTATTGACCAATGTGGCCGCGCTGGCCATTACCGTGACAAATCCTGCACCCGGCGGGGGAGTATCGGCCGCATCTGTCTTTAATGTTACCACATCCACAATTCCCAGCGGAAATCCTTTTCCAAGTATTTCACAAGTTTCGCCCAGTATCATCACAACCAGTAGCAATTCTATTAACTTGACATTATTCGGCAGCGGATTCATCCCCGGATCTCAGATTTATGCCAATGCAACACTGCTGACTGCAACCACCTATGTCAGCAGTTCAACATTGAATTGTGTACTTCCCAGTTCATTTGTGGCACAGCCTAACACTATTTCACTTGATGTAGTAAATCCTGCTCCCGGCGGTGGTACGTCTCTCTTCGCATTTGTTGTTGTTGCCAATAATAATCCCACAATAAGACAGATGTCACAGTACAATGGATATTACCCGCAAGGAGGGGCTATCAGTTCAAACTGGAACGTGACACTAAACAATGTGCAGGCAGGCAGCACTTTGTATGTGGTAGGAACTTGGCCAAATTATTATAGTTTGTATCCAACTATGACTGCTACTGACGGAGTTAATAATTATAATTTTCTTGGTAGATATGATGATCTTGTCGGACTTAACTTAGGCATACAAGGAACTCAATCAGTCGGACATTGGGCAGCAAGTAATGTGTCCAGCGGAACCTATACTGTCAATATGGCCCCGACATCGGGAGCTTTTGAAGACTGGGTTGCTTTTAGTGTGTTTGAAATAACAGGAGTAGCTGCTAATCCTGTAGTTGCATCTGCTATAAATTTACAAAGAAACGTGCCATCTGGTACCAATACCAATGCCATCAGCGTCACAGTGTCTAATAATACATTAACCAGTAATCTTTCTAACAACGGATTATTTGTAGCGGTAACATTTGACGAAGTCGATGCCACGGTTCCAACCACACCGACTCCAGGCACAGGATTTACCGGATTAACACTATCAAGTTCAACTACTTTTTTCCAAGGTACCGCTTCTGTCACTGCGCCTTTGATAAACGGTGCCATGTGGAATTTTTACTATAAGCCCAATCAAAATGCAGCCACTGCAGAATACAAATCCGTAGGAACCGTTGGCACATTTACGGCCACATTTAATCCCATCGAAGGCGGGGCTCAAAATCCAAGTTATCTTACCCTTGGAGCGATCTTTTCAGCACTGGTGCAGAATAATCCGCCAAGCAATTTGGTGCATGGTCAATTGGCATCAGTGTCGGCACCTAGTGGTATCAATTTTGGCACAAGAGCCAATTACAACTTTGGCAACTATAGCTGGAAGGGCTATAACCACATGCATCTAGTGTGGGCACAAATGGATCAGGGCTTGCCTACCACATATACCGACGCCGACTGGAATCGAGTACTGGGCGGCATGACTGCGTTCTATTCAAATTCAACCAAACACATTACTTGTCCTCCATTCACAGCCACTATCTGGAATGGCTTTCCATTCACAGGCTTTGGGCTAGTGGCAGGAGGCGTGTCACAATCGGGATATTATTTCCAGAGAGGTATGGGCAATCCTACCATGTATACCGATAGATATTGCGGAGGTTTGGTGGTATCAGTGAATGGTATTACCACTGCAAGCTACACCGGAGAATACTTGTCATACAAGTTTCAAAGTCAAGGCGGCGTAAACAATGTGATCTCGGACCAGAAACGAACTCGTAGATCATATCATTTCGGTAGTAACAACGATACTGAAACAATACTGACTGATTCTACTAATTTTACACAAAAGCCCTACAACAACGCTGCTGGCTTTATCATGCCGGGAGGATTAACTGGCGCGACCAATTTAAATTGGCCGGGTTATAACAATGCCAGCAATGTGAGCGGGTCACTGAGCACATCAACCTCTAATCAAGTGCCCGATGTTACACAGTGGAATCGTTGGGAACACGCAGTAAAGTGGCGAGTGGGCAGTACTGGCACTGTGCTCAGCCGAGTGAATGGCAATGCTGCTACCGGAGCAGGAACACTGTATTTTGGCAACAGCACAATTAAACCTCCCCTTAGTGTGCTTCCTGCTATAGATCCAGCCGGACTGCTTGATATCAATCCCGTGTGGAACGCTCCTTATACTGACGCCAGTGGAAATCAAAATAATGCAGGCATGACCCTAGGCAGCGAAATGGACAGTTCGGCTTACCTTGGAAAATTATTCAACGTGAATGGTCAAAACCAAGTTTACTTTACCAATCCCTATACCGCAAACTTTGCCGACATCTATTATGACTTTACCGCTGCTAGGGTTGAAATCAGCGACGGCACCTATTCAGAGCCGCAGTGCCTGGTATCTTGGTCCGGAACTGCTATTTCATACGTGTTCAATCAAGGGCAACTAAGTACCGGAACCAATCGAACACTGTATGTGTACGATCAAAATGAACGTGTAATTTATTCAACTCCTGTAAACATATTGTCGACTGCGTCTATGACGCTATTGGCACACAATCAGACTTTTGTTATAACCAGCACAGCCACAGGAATGACGTTTACCAACAAACTGTTATCGTCGCCAGTGGCATGGGATAATGGGTCTATCAACAGCGTGTTGACTGCTACTTGGACAGATGCTGCTCTTCCAGACCTATCAGATCCTGTTATTGCAGCAAATACATCAGCTGCCATGGCTTACAGAGCCGTGCCATTTGTGCGTCCATCAATCAACTATCCTGCAGGGACAGTGGACACGCCAACAACAATTTATGGGCCAAATAACAGAGTCCAAAATATTATAGGTGGATTGGGTATTGGATCTGGCAATAGAGGCTATGATCAATTATTGTCAGTGAAATATCCCTATCTAGGAGTTCCACACACCTTGATGGCCACTTGGTGGGAAAGAGCAGATCCATATTGGTCTTCATCCAGCGGCATCAGTAATGGGTCGTATGTTGGACTGGTTTTTGCTAACACCAGCACAGTAAACTTTGTATCAAGCAGTGCACTTCCTTCCGGATACACCACAGGATCTTACATTGTAAGCAACCTATTCCCATCAGGTACCACCATTACCAATATAGCCATATCCGGATCAACTGCTACACTTACTTTGAGTAACAAAGCACTGAACAACGGAACAAATGCTGTGCTCTATCAAGCCACATTTGGCGGACAAATCACCTATAATAGCAGTACTATCACTAATTGTAGTCAATTTATTTTTGCTAATCCGGGACTTTATATATCTAATTCCAACGGGTATTTCCCACAAAATACCTATATAACCAACATAAATCAGGCTGCAGGCACAGTTACCGTGAGTTCTACTGCTTCGTCCAGCAGCGCAGGCACTGTTGGTATTTTAACCAGCGATAACAATTACAAATATTTTGGTGTTTATAATAATTCCTTTTATAATAACCAAGGGGGAACTGGTTTTTATTTTGCATATGCAACGCCATTTAACGGACAATACAGTACCACAACATCATGGACAGTGAATGACGAGAGTTATCCCAATCCAAGTTTAACACTGCCTGGCAGTGCTTATGGTACTCCAATACCTTCTCAGAGTACTACATTATCTGGTTGGTCTCAGAAAACAGTTTATATTAAATTTACAGGAGCCGGTGGAACCATAGTGGCCTACGACGGCGACTCGTTGACAAATTATTTGCCTGTGATTACTTCTGCAACCAATCTCAATACGCAGTCCACTGCGGTGATGTTGGGGGGATACAATCGTACTCCTCTCAACAGCAACTCATGGCGCTATTTTGCCAATTGCTTTGTAGACGTCGGCGACGGTGACATCTACTTAACAGATAACACATCATGGTCAAACAGCACCATACGCGAGATACAGCCGTGGATTAACTGGACCAGTACCAGTATAACCATACAGGTTAACGGTGGAAGGTTTGAAGATGGCCGCGCTGTATATCTACACTATAGATTACCACCGTGGAGCAGACAAGGAGATTCGGCCATACTGGGTCCTTTCCAAATGACCAGTGTTGCATCTCCGGTTATTAATAATCTATCTCCTTCAAATGCGCTGCAAGGTAGTACAACTGCTACAGTGACAGTGAATGGCTCTAATTTTGTTTCCAATTCTGTAGTCCGCATTAACGGAGTTCCAGTAACTACTAACTTCGCAAGTACAAATAAGTTAACTTTCGCACTGCCTACCAGTAGTTTGTCCTCGGCCACTGTGTTGAACATTACTGTGCTGAGTCCCGGATTGGGGGGTGGCATAAGTTCAGCAGTGCCTTTATACATAAACGGAATAAGTACAAAGGTTTCCGGTAATACTCTAGTTGATCAAAATGGAAATTTTGTACAGCTACGCGGCGCTAACTTTTCCAGTTTGGCATTTGCGCCTGTATCTGCGTTAACAACTGCAACTGCAAATTACGTATCACAATGGGGCGGGCAAATACCAGATTGGTCCGTATTCCAAACCTGGAAACCCAACGTTGCAAGAATCTCTCTCAACGCCGCAGCGTGGTTGGGATTAACAACTTACAATCAAAACAACGGAGCATGGGCTAATTCATTTAACTGCGATTACTGGGGAAATTATAAACAAACAGTATACACAGCCATCGCAGCGGCGCAGGCTGTAGGATGCTATGTAATACTTGATTTGCATTGCAGTGCTCCTAGTATTACATTAGGAGGAGTGACTCATTTACTCACTCCTACTGGTAAATCCGAATTTATGAATACCAATACAGATCTATCCTTTTGGATATCCATGGCGCAAACTTTTGGAACAAACAATCCTTCTCCGTATCCTGGTATTACAAATGCAGCAGTGCTATTTGAAATTTTCAATGAACCATATCTTGATATCAATGGTTCTGTTAGCACAGCCACAGCATATTCATTGATGTTGCAAGGTGGATCATTCCCACCGAATCTACCATTTGGTGTAGACGTCGATAATGGAATTTCAATAATCTCATCAACTTCAATTGGTATTTTAGGATACACACAGGTAGTGAATGCCATTCGAGCCAATGGAGCCAACAATGTATGCATAATTAATGGAGCTTACCGCACACAATCAGCACAAAATTACACAAGCTGGTTCCCTACTGATTCATTATCAACAGGCACTTCCGGTTCTCAACTAGCCCATGGATGGCATGCGTATCCAGTAGGAAATCCACAATCGGCCTACCCTTATACAATAACAGGTAGCATATACGGAAAGACAGGAACAGATGATACCAGCCAGGGATGGGATCATTGGTATCAACAGATTTTAAATGCAGGAATTCCCGTACTTATTACCGAGGACGGAGGCTTAGGTGGAACCAGTGCTTCACAAGGTGAACCTCATATTACATTTATGGAAAACTGGTCAGATCAAAATAATGTATCTTATATTGCCTCGCAATATACCGCAAATCAAAATTACAATATTGCCAGTTGCCAATATTATCTAACACAGTACGCAACTGCTGCTAACACATCACCTCCGTCTGTTGTTCCTATCCAAGGAGCAGGAGTAGCTGTCTACAATTGGACGAAAAATCACGTCAACCCCACAGCGCCCACCCCAAGATTGCTCAGCATGTCGCCTACTCAGACTGCTAGCACTTTAAGCTCTATAACGCTGACTGTAACAGGAACTAATTTCACTTCAAATTCGGTAATTAATTGGAATGGAGTGGCATTGCCCACATTCTTTGGAAGTTCAACTGGGCTAACTGCGACGGTAACTGCTACCAATTTGATAAATCCTGGCAGTTTTCCTGTTACTGTATCTACCCCGGGCGCCACTACAGTGTCTTTGCCCTTGACATTTACAGTTAGCGGCAACGTTTATTCCAGTTACTATCTGTCACGCCTCAGCGCAGCGGTAGGATCTCCGGACATCACTGTTACACTGCAATCCATACCTGGTACAGTATTTCCATCATATAGAGGTGTAACCTGGAATGGGTCGGGCGATACCCTAGATCAATCCCATAGTTTATCTAGCACGCAAATTAGTCCTACTCAAATACAAGCAATAATACCTGCCCACTTGCTTTCGGTACCCAATGCCGCGCCTATCTCGGTCGATATTCAAGTTGGGGCTTATGGCATTGGACAAATTCCTCAAATTTATCCTATACAAACTTTTGTTGCTCAGCCAGTAACAACAGCATCATTGACTGTAAAAGTGGCCAGCAGCGGTGGCATATTTGTTGACGCAAACAATAACTATCTACAGTTACGCGGAGTAAATTTGGGCGGATTACAGTACGCAGTTCGAAATAATAATGAAATCATATGGGAGGGCATTGTTCCTCGATACGCAGTATTGGCCAAATGGAAATGCAGCATAGTGAGAATTCCTATGAACGCAGGTTCCTGGTTGGGCATAACATGTTGGGATGTTGATACCACAGTTAGGAACAGTCAAGGCTTCTTTACACAATGGGCAAATGCACCTTCTAGGAACGCAGATCTTTACGGATCTACTCGTGCAGCAACTATTGCTGCTGTTCAAGCAGCACAGGCCTTGGGATGCCGAGTGATCCTAGAGATTCATTGGAGCGCTCCATATTTGACATTGACTGATCCAGTGACCGGAACTCCATCGAGACGGTTGGCGACCCCGATAGGTCAATCGGCTTTCATGAACGCTGACACGGATCTTGATTTTTGGAAATCCATAGCAAACACGTTTGGCACACAGGCTCCTCCTGTGGCTCCGGGAATTCAAAACGACGGAATCATATTTGAAATATTCAATGAACCATATTTGGATAGCAATTCTAGTAATCAACCTTTTGTTAGAAATCTAATGCTTAACGGTGGCAGCTGGCCAGCGAATACCCAATGGGGATATGACATTGACACTGCCGCAACTGTTGTTTCTCAAGCTCCAATAAATGTTTTAGGATATCAACAAGTTATTGATGCTATTCGAACCACGGGCGCTCAAAATGTGTGTGTTATAAACGGACCAACATTTACCCAACAAGCTCAAAATTACAAAGGATGGTTCCCAACCGATAAGATATTAGTTGGAGGCAATTTACAGGTGGCATCTAATCCGCAATTGGCACATGGATGGCATGCTTATCCCGGTGGTGGGTTTCCAACTCAGAGTTATCCATATACAGCCGATCCTTCTTGGATATATGGGAAAACCGGCGGCGATGCGTATCAAGGAACTAGTAATTTTGATTATTGGTACAAACAACTACAAGCAGCCAACATTCCTGTGATCATGACTGAGGATGGAGGACTTATTGGTCCACAAGCCACGCAGGGCGAACCTCATATAGATTTTATGACCAAATGGGCGGATCAAAACAATGCTTCATATGTTGCATGGAATTGGACAAGTCCACAAAACCCAGCCTACAATGTAAATTTTGGCCTAACTCAGTATGATGCATCGGGCAACTATATTCCTGGACAGGGAGCAGGCGTTGCAGTGTACAACTGGTTAACCAATCACACAACCGCTACTGTACCAACGCCGCAACTGCTTGGCATATCACCGACTAATATAGCACATGGAAGTACCAATATCACTCTCACAGTGACTGGCAAATTTTTCGTGTCTGGTCCACCTGGCACAACTGTAAACTGGAACGGCGTTGCACTATCTACCACCTATAACAGTTCTACACAGGTGACCGCGGTGATACCATCAACATATTTGGCATCAGCAGGCACTGCGGCCATTACATTGACCAGCCCAGGAGCAGTGTACCCGTCAACTACCTCAACCTTTACAATAAATTAATGTACGCATATATTAATTATAAATAAGAAAAAGAGAGAACCAGCATGGCCAGCACAATAACCAATTACAGCAATCAAATTAATACAGCATTTCCAGTAGCAGGTGCTGACAATGACAGTAAAACTTTTAGGACCAACTCTGCCAGCATACAAAATGCATTTGGTGTTGCTGCCAATGAAATTTCAAACCTACAGTTATACAGTATAGATCCCATTAACAATCCCAATCCCAACTATAACTTTAACGTCACCCTTAACGGAGTTGTACTGCAGAACAGTGCATTGGTGGCAAACAACAGTGCATCCACATCTACCAACAACGGAGTAACCGTTGTTGACTACACTGCAGGATCATTACAACAATTATCAGTAAGCAAAGATACATTGCTGTCGGTTTCCAATTGGCCTCCTGCAGGCAATTACGGTGCCTTGAGGATTTTGGTTTCACCCAAAAATACAGGTACCATGATATCATTTGATGCAAGCCAAAGCTCTCCTCCCGGAACCATACGAAATGACATTTCACCAATTTCCTACAGCAGCACTTCCACTGCCACTATCGCATGGGATTTGTTCAGTTCCGACGGTGGAGCCAATGTATTTGTTTCCACAGTGGGCCTAAATTATGGCTCAGTCAATGTGGCCAATACTTCGGTATCTTCAGGAATCAACTTGGGAGTTAATGGACTCACTGTGGTTTCTGGCTTAACTGGAATTATCTCTGGTTCAGGGGGCATAGTATGGTCCGTGGTAAATAATATTGTAACCATCGATTTCAAAGCCTTGTACGGAACCTGGGATACTACCGATACCAACAATTATATTGAATATACCGGTCTTCCTAGCTATCTTTGGCCCGCGGCCACATTGGTAGGAGGATTTGGTGCTACAGAAAGTGCTGTGGTCACTTGCCTCAACAGTGGAACCGTGGTCTTGGGCGAAATGTTTGTGTACGGGCCGAGCAATAGCGCAGGTGCAACCGCAGGCAATATTAGATTGTACCCGTCCATAAATCAGAGAGGAGCATTTACCGGTACCTCTGGACTATACGGCGGGGCTGTCATTAGCTACAGTTTGGTATAAAACATGTTCCATCCATTATTACCCAGTCTAAATGAAGTCAAAGATGCTGACATTGAGGCCAAAATCAATGAACTGTCAAACAAATATTTTATGGCAGCGCGTTCCGGTAACGGAGGATTATGCAGCCAAATAGCCATGACTTTGGAGCAATACAAAGACGAACAGCGCCGAAGATCCCATGAAAAATCCAAGAAAGTCACTGTAAGAGATCAAGATAAAGATTTAGATGATTTAATAAATGTCAATTGATACCACGGATCATTTCACATGGCCAACCAATTTCACATGCGTGCTGTTGATTGATGACACAATCTTACCCAATGACTATCATTTGACCATTAGCATGATGCCAAACAAGTTTGAAAATGGGTTAACCTCGGTCGGACTAAAGAAAATAAAAGAATTTGTAAATAGATTTATACAAAATTCCATCATACTTAATCAAAATCACAAATTCCTTACGCAATTGATCAAACTCAAAACCAACACCATACAGATTCCAGAAGAACCCAATGATTATCTGTTTGGATCAATTCTATTTCAAAAACTCAATTCAATTTCGTCAAACTATTTTTCAATATACCAGCTGACTATTGACAGTACACTGGGCGATCGTTTATTATATAAGATAAATGAAACACAAACAGAAATTTCAGATTCTTCGAAATGGTGGAATCAAGACAATGTGCGAACCAATGATTGCGACTATTTTCCCAGTTGGGAGGATCTCAACATACCCGGTGCAAACAAATTCTCCCCTAAACTGCTAAAAGGTGGGCGAGATGATAGTAAACAAATTTGGTGAAACTGTACTAGACAGTAAAGATATTTTTGAAGCACTGTATGCCGGAAAGATAACATCTTTCAAAAATATAAATGTAACAGATCAAACGCTAGTTTCCCAATTTAATCAACATGTGGAATCCAATGCTGACAATATAGACAAGTTGTCTTTATATGCGGAGCCCGATTGCAGCATACAACAATTTGATAAACACAATCAAGCAGAATGGTACATTCCTGACACATATAAAGATTTTGACATTTCCAGTTGGTTATTATCACAGTGTCGAACACAAATCGAGACCGACAGAGTTCTAGACGAATTACAATTGTTTGTTCAATATGAAATGATCAACATTTTGGTTTGCCTTAAATACTTGGTAGATTTTATGAGATCAAATAACATAGTTTGGGGATTAGGCCGAGGTAGTTCAGTTGCCAGCTATTGTTTGTATCTAATCGGAGTACACAAAATCAATTCAATAAAATTTTCGTTAGATATACGAGAATTCCTTAAAGGAGAAAAACAATGAAGAAACAGTATGAGACCGCTCGAGGAAAAACTATTGATATGGAGGCTTTAAAAACTAAAAACGAGTTAGTTTTAGCCGTAGGAAATGTTAAAATGAATGCTCGCGGGGATTTATTAGGACCGGGCGGTAAAATAGCCAAGAAAAGAGAAGAAACAGCCGCGGAATATTACCAAGGTCCTGCTAAATCATCTAATTACTCAGCGCACACTGAAACTGCCACTCCAGTAAATGACTCCGTGGAAAATACAGTGTCTTCTATGACAAATAAAGTGCCAGAACCTGTATCTCATGATTCCAGGATCGAGGTTAAGAAAAAGTCATGAACAAAATAACAGGTGAATTTCATCCGTTAGGTGATAAAATTATTGTTTGTGATATGGAATTTGGCATGGAAAAAACTGCCGGCGGAATCCTATTGCGATCAGACGATGGTAAAAGCGAAGGAATACATCCCAGATGGGCTCGGGTATACGCGGTAGGCAAAGATCAGAAACATATCAAACCAGGAGACTGGATTTTACTAGAACACGGTCGTTGGAGTCGTGGTATTGATTATGTTTCGCCCGATGGCCAAGAACTTGCCATACGAATCGCTGACAAAGATGCTATTCTATTGGTAAGCGATGAAAAACCAGACGGTGCTATGAGAGCAACTCCGGTTGGTCCCGGCTCAAACTTCAACTTTAACATTCCAGGTGCCTAATGAATCCTTTTCGAGATCAATCTAAATTTATGAAATCATGTGATCAAACAGTAGATCGATTAAATGCCGATCAATATGAGCTTTACTTAAATTTAATCAATGAAGAAACACAAGAACTGCAAGCAGCGGTAAAAAATAAAGATAATGTGGAACAGCTGGATGCATTGATCGACATCTTGGTTGTTACAATCGGTGCTATCCATAGTATGGGAGCAGATGCCGAAGGCGCATGGAAGGAAGTGATGTCTACCAATTTTGCCAAAATTGATCGCGAGACTGGCAAGGTGCGCAAGCGTGAAGATGGTAAAGTATTAAAACCCCTAGGATGGACACCTCCTGATCTCAAGCCTTATATGTCAAAAAACTAACAATCCTGTATGCATCCTATTCCAGACATTTCAACGATCATAAGCGCGATCGAGGATATAGCTAGAACTGCAAAAACACACAATCAGTGTTATGGATGGGGATCAAAACAGGATTTGTACATTCTAAAGTGGCTTATTGAAGATAAGTTAAAAAAGATTCCCAAGTTTGAGGACGAGGACGAGTGGCTCAAGTTCAAAGAACAACAGCGCATTATCAATATATTAAAAAACGATCCACCTTGAATCAAGTAATTTATACGGTGATTGTGTAAACTATTCAAAATTGACTGCATGTTTGAATCAATGCTATAATGTAGTACTAGTGTTAAATCAAAAAAAAAAGGTTAAAATATGAAGAAATTATGGGTTGAGGCCTATCGACCAGCCAGCATAGACGGATACGTATTCCGTGACGAGCAGCAACGTCGGCAAATTACCCAATGGATTGATGAAAAATCCATTCCGCATTTGCTACTGAGTGGCAGTCCTGGCATCGGCAAGACCACTCTGGCCAAAGTGTTGCTGAACGAGATTGGAATTGAACCCTACGATTTGTTGGAAATCAATGCCAGTAGAACCAACGGAGTGGAAGAAGTTAGAGATCTTATTACAAATTTTGTCAGCATGATTCCGTTTGGACCATTCAAGGTTGTGCTACTTGACGAAGCAGATTACTTGACACACAACGCGCAGGCTGCACTTAGAGGAGTGATGGAACAGTATCACGAAACTGCGAGATTTATCTTGACCTGTAATCTTCCTAACAGGATCATGCCGGCCATACACAGTCGATGCCAAACTTTTCATGTTGACAAGACAGATCAGATTGAGTTCACTGCCCGAGTGGCCACTATTTTGGTATCAGAAAACATTGATTTTGATCTTGATGATTTAGACACCTACGTCAAGGTCACTTATCCAGATTTACGCAAGTGTATCAACACGGTACAACAAAATACATCTGAAGGAAAATTGGTTCCTCCAGTCATGTCAGATGCCAGTGGATCCGACTATCGAATACAAATGGTTGAATTGTTTAAAAAGCGTGATATCTTAAATGCAAGGATATTGCTCTGTAGTCAGGCACGGCCGGAAGAAATTGAAGATATATATCGCTGGATGTATGATAATTTGGATTTGTTCGGCGATGATGATGATACCAAAGATAGTGCTTTGTTGATCATTAAACAAGGACTAGTGGATCACGCCATCATAGCTGATCCAGAAATCAATCTTGCTGCGGTTTGCGTAAAATTAGCCAGACTTCAAAAATAAGCGGTGCAGCTTGGGCGCAGGTGAATCCTGCACCGCTTGTTTTTTATTCTGTTTCTTTATAAATCGATAAAACTTCCTTGACTACCGGATGTCTTTCGATATCTCTGGCCTCAAACCAGATCATATCTATCAGACGATTGTTTTTAAATGCTTCGTAAAGTGTGACAAAATCAAGAAGTCCATTTTCTCTAGGTCGATCTGCTTGATTTAAGTCTCCTGTAACCACCATTCTGCTGCCTTCTGCCAATCTAGTTAACAACATTTTCATTTGACTAGGTGTAGCATTTTGCATTTCATCTGCCACAATGAAAGAATTTTTGAAATTCCTTCCTCTCATGTAAGCGAGAGGACTGATTTCAATAACTCCGTCATCTAACATATCTTTAATTTCTCGAGGATGGTAGTATTCCTCAAACACATCCATTATTGGACGAGTCCACGGTGCCATCTTTTGATTTAAGTCACCAGGCAAAAATCCATGTTCTTCATCAACACTGACGGCAGGACGTGTGATAACTATTTTGCTAATCATTCCTTCTTTATACATCTTAATTGCCATTTGAACTCCAAGCATGGTTTTACCAGTGCCTGCCGGTCCAACAGCAAAAATAATATATTTTTTGGGATTTTTTAGTAAATCTAGGTATTTTTCCTGGCTTAAATTGCGGGGGACGATGTTTACTTGTGCATTTTTACGAGATTTTGGTTTAAATTCTAATAAACTTCTACTTTCTTGAGCAAATCTTGGATCGTGTTCCTGTCGATTTGCACGGTCTCTTCTTCTTGTTCTAGGCAAATTATACTCCTTATGGAACAATAATTACTACACCTGCCAAATATTTAAGTACTAATCTTAAAAAGCTATTCAAATGCCTTTATTTTGGATCGTATAAATATATTGAGAAGAGAACCATCATGCACGACATTGTTGACATTATTAAAAACCTACAAACACTGACTGTAGACGATTCGGCGTTTAAAATACTAAAAGATTTTGAACGAGTTATCGACGAGTTAGATATCTATGTATATAAAAATTGGATCGATGGAGAATTGCTAGCAGGACCCGATGTAGGCAGATATTTTGTCACCTGCAAATTTATGTGGCCTTACAAACACATGCCTGATCCAGCTGCTGCTAAAAGATTGGACGACTATGGTTGCAATATCAAATATGATAAAACTCACATCATGATTCCCCGCAAGGTTCACAAACCCAGCGATTTCAGACCAGGCACTAAAAAAGGCAAGATTGATGCGCACCCTGTCTGGGTGGTCACTATCGAAATGCCTAAAAAGTTAATGCAAGATATCTACAACGGATATGAAGAAAGAGACAACATACGTATAGCTGATCTAATGAGATTTGAAAAAGAAGCAGGTGAAATGACTCCTGCTCAGATAACTCCAGAGACTGAACCCAATGCGCCAACCTAAGAATCCTAGAAATGAACGCGAGGCAGCAATGATGCTGCGTAAGGATAAAACCTTGACTCCGGATCAGCTGTCAGTTGCTGATAAAGTATTAGGTAAAAAAAATAAAGATTCTGCTCAAGACACCAATAAAGGATATAACCCGTATGATCATGCTCCTAAAAAAGTCAAAGAAGGCAGACTATACGAAGGTTTAAGATCCCATGATCTCAAAGACATGGTATCTAATAGATTCACCATTGATCAATACAAAAGCAAAATGGGCAATGACGAAGATATCATGGTTATTGCGTTCAAGGTCAAAGATAAATTTCCTGCCACTGACTTAATGGAGTTTATTGAGAAAGGTTATCTATTTGTGTTGGATTCGGCCATGAGCACCGGAGAGGAAAACGACGGGCAATATTCTGTATTTGTAGAACTGGAACGTAATCGCCGCGTGCCCGATGAGTTGGATGAAATACTCAAGGATTTATCACAATTGTGTGACTTTGATAACTGGCGTTTTACCTATTTCAAGGACATCGACAGTCATCAATTTTCAAAAGAATCAATTAAGAAATTTGTTCCATTGGATCAAGATTCCTATAAACTTAGAATCAAAGAAAAAAAGATGACCGAAGTTGGAGATATTCTTAATCAAGGCACCGTCAAAGTGGCGGACATTGACGAGAGCAACAATTTGATCTTGACCAAACCATTTGCAGGATCTCTCAATCTCAAATTGGAATCATTGGGTTTTTATACAGATGTGATAAATCAGCTGCCTGGTGCAATACAACTGGACGAAACTTCAAATAGTGAAATTTTATTTTTAGAGAAATATCTGGGCAATACAGATATCTATAAAATTAACAATAAATTTTTAATAAAGAATGGAATCAAGGCGATTATAGTAAGCAGAGGTAGTTAAACATGTGGATCATGGATGTGCTAGGCATCATTCCACCCGGGATATTTCAGTTTATTACGCACGGTGTTATGATATCCGGCGTTGTATTATTTGTTTTAGGAATAGTGGCTAAAAGAATTCCGCCCATTGCCAATTATGGACTAGCTTTGGGACTATTAAGCATGATATTGTTGCTTTCGGGCTCATATCTAGAAGGATTCAGTTATTCGCAATCTATAATAAAAAATGAAATTGCCGATCTCAAAATCAAAATAGCAGACGCAGTAGAAAAAAGCAATCACGTCAACGTTCAAATAGTTACCCAGGTTGATAAAGAAACGCAGGTGGTGCATGATGTTCAAACTGTGATTAAAACTCAGATACAAACAGCTGAACCCACAATAGATAAGGACTGCACTGTTGATCCTGAAGCAATCAACATATTAAACGAAGCAGCTACCAACACAGTGAGCAACAACAAATGAAAAAACTTATTTTATTTCTATTTGTAGGGTTGACCGGATGCGCTCAATTTGTGCCCATTGAAAGAAAATTCCCTGAAGCTCCGTCGATACTAATGCAGCCTTGCCCGGATTTACAATCATTGGACACAAAAACTACCAAATTAAGCGATGTGCTTGTTGTGGTGTCAGGCAATTATGGACAATATCACGAATGTCAAATCAAATTAAATGAATGGATCGATTGGTATTCTAGTCAAAAGAAAATATTTGAGTCAGTCAAATGAAAAAAATAATTTTTTTATTGGTTTTTTTTGTAAACGCATGCACACTGATCGACGAATATCAAATAAAATTTGATTTGAATCAATATCGTTCCATATCCGACATCAGGACTTCTGCTGAAATAGCCAAGACAAAATGTGAAGATACGTCTTATGCTGCGGCGCAAGCAAATCAGATATATGCTAACACTGTGTCCTTTAAAAACTATGTACAATATCTTCCTCATGTTGGAAAAATTGCAGATGCTTCGTCTGAATTGTCCAGTATAGCAAAAGGGCTTAATGATCAATATCAAACAGGAAAAGTAAGTACAACATTTTGCAGGATAAAATTTGAAAATATCCAGCAAAGTGCAGAAATAATACAAAAAATTATCGGAAGTGAACCAAAATGAGTATACAAGATTTAAAAAATACACAAACTATTCAAAACTTGCTGTCCGATGTATCCAGTCAAAATCCCAATATAGTCAGTGTGGCTCAGTCGTTGAAACAGTACACGGACATGGTTAATGCAGGCTCGATTACTGCCGCTGAATATTTAGAATTGGTAAAAGATACACAGAGAAAACTAAACATTCAACATGATGCCGATGAAATCTCCGAAGTGTTAAAGGTCAACAGCATTCTCAATACCATTATAGCAATATACGGTGTTTTACCTTAAACTGACTACTTAATAAGCAAAAACAATCCATTAAATACTTTGTTAATAAGGTATTCATATGGATGATCTAATTTTAAGTCAAGATCAGTTGGCTCAAATCATTCCTAGTAACAAATTTGTACATGAATGGTACGAAGTCATGACTCAACTATTGCCATCTTATGAGATCAACTCGCCATTGCGATTGGCTGGTTTTTTATCACAGTGTGCTCATGAAAGCAGTGAGTTTAATTTAATAAAAGAAAATTTAAATTATAAAGCTGCTACCTTGATCAAAGTGTGGCCTAGACATTTTCCTAACATGGAAATTGCCACACAGTATGCACACAATGCTCAAGCCATTGCCAATAACGTTTATGCCAATCGTTTGGGAAATGGTTCCGAAAACAGCGGTGACGGATATAGATTCTGTGGCAGAGGCCTTATACAGATAACAGGTCGATCAAATTATCAATCATTGGCAGATAGTCTCAAAATGAATATTGATGACATGCCCGAATATCTTGCTACTTTTGAAGGAGCCCTACAAAGCGCTTGTTGGTTTTGGAAAACACGCAATATCAATAGCGCCGCAGATGCAGGCAATGTAGAAAAAATGACAAAACTTATAAATGGAGGAATTATCGGTATAGCCGATCGTACCGAAAGGTATCAGCGAGCAATGTCGATACTATCATAAAATATGGACGACAAAGCAAAAAAAACACACTGGGTACATTCGCACTGGCGACCCATGATGGGGTGGATGTACTTTGGGGTTTGCATTTTTGATTTTATAATAGCTCCCATATTTTGGAGTGGTTTACAAGCATATTTTAAAGGAGCTATCAACTCTCAGTGGCAACCTTTGACTCTCCAAGGAGCAGGATTATTCCATTTGGCGATGGGAGCCATTGTGGGTGTTACATCATATGGGCGAACCAGAGAAAAAATAAGTGGAATAGATCCTACAGATTTGCCACCGACCAATCCGTCAGCAATTTTTGGTCCAGGATATGGACCAGGAGTAGGAACCGCCTATCAACCTCCCACGCAGCCAATCACTGCCACTGTGCCTACGCCACCTAATACACCTGCTCCAGCAGCGGCGCCTGAGCCGCCTACAGTCACCCCTCCACTTGCCACAGTAACCACATCATCGGCAACGGTTGTGATCGGGTTTAATGGAAAAAAAGCTCCACCGCCGTCGTTTGATCATCCGCAATAACTGATTTGACATTTATTCTAAAATAAATTATAATTGTTATCATAACAATATTATAGGTGAGTATGAGTCATTATCAGACATTGGGTGTTGAAAAAAACGCCTCAGAAGAGGATATAAAAAAAGCCTATCGTAAACTGGCCATGAGGCACCATCCTGACAGAGGCGGCGATCAATCTGAATTTCAAAAGGTCCAAGAGGCTTATGCAGTTCTCAGTGACCCACAAAAAAGACAACAATATGATAATCCGCAACCTCAGTTTCAAAGAGGCGGATTTCCACCAGGCTTTGAGGATATTTTTTCTCATGCCTTTGGTGGTCATAGTCCATTTGGAAACATGTTTGGTCAACAGCAGCAGCCACAACGCAATAGAACATTGAATTTACAAACCAGCATCACGCTGGAAGAAGCTTATAGAGGCAAAGAATTAGTGGCCAATATCTCTCTACCTAGCGGACGAGAGCAAATTATAAACGTAAAAATTCCTGCCGGAGTAAATGACGGGAATACTCTGAGATTGAAGGAAATAGGTGATGACATGTTCCAACATCTTCCTAGAGGAGATGTACATCTCACTGTGCAGGTACAACCTCACCCAGTGTTCGCCCGTCAAGGCGATGATTTGATCAAAGAAGTCAACATATCGGTATTTGACGCCATTCTAGGTACAATCATGCCTGTGAACACAATTGATGATAGAATCTTAAACATCAACATCGCTCCTGGCACACAGCATGGCACTTTACTCAGTGCTCAGGGCCAGGGCATGCCCAACATCAATGATCAAAGATTCAAGGGACGTTTGATTTTGAAAATTAATCTCACGGTTCCTACCAATTTGACTGATGATCAAAAGGAATTGGTTAGACAGCTAAGGAATTAAATATCAGTATGTTAAAAATAATAAAATTTCCAGATCCTATCCTAAGGGAAAAAATGCCAGAATTTGATTTCTCCAATCCCACAGAAGATCCTGTTCAATTGGAAAAAGCAATGTTGGAAACCATGTACGCGCACGAAGGTATCGGACTCAGCGCCAATCAAGTTGGAAAACGCATAAGAATGTTTGTGATGGGCAATCCGTCAGCACCGGACAAAGGTTTTGCCTTGTTTAATCCCTTGGTAATTGCCAATACCGACGACATAGCGGACCTGGATGAAGGATGTTTGAGCTTTCCTGATATCTATGTTAAAATTAAAAGACCAGTGGCCATCAAGGCACGCTGGCAAAATGTCAAAGGAGAATGGGAAGAAAGTGAATTCCGCAATTACGATTGTAAATGCTTTCTTCATGAATTAGATCACTTGGAAGGTATAACATTTCAAGATCGTGCAAGTGATCTCAAATGGTCGTTGGCCGTTAAAAAACGTTTACAAAGGATGGGATAATGCTAGAACCAAATAAAGATTTATCTGAGATGTTTGAGCAATCAATTTTGCTGGCTGTTCAAAATAATCATGAATACATCACTCTCGAGCACTTTTTATACGGCATGATTTCTAACGAAGCTTTTTCCGATATGTTGATTACATATGGTGCCGATGTTGTGGATCTAAGATCCAATTTAGAAAAATATATCACCAGTGAACTTTTAGAGATTTCCACATTGGTTGGAGGTGAAAAACCAAGAAAGACCAATACTGTAGAAAGAATGTTAAATCGAGCATTTACACAGGTGTTGTTCAGTGGCCGGCAGCAGATTGAACCGGTAGATTGCTTGATAAGTTTGTTTTCGGAAAAAAACAGTCATGCAAATTATTTTATGCGCAAAGCCGGCATCGAAAAAGACAAGTTTTTAGAATTTATCGTGAAAGATGGCAGCATTATCGAAGAAAAAGAAGCCATTGAATCAAATGAACGACAGCTGGAAAAGTTTCTAGTGCAGTATTGTGTGAATCTAACTTCTAAGGCCAAAAACAAACAAATTGATCCAGTTATTGGTCGAGAAAAAGAAATCGAAGATCTCACACTTATTTTAGCGCGCCGAACCAAAAGCAACGTGATGCTAATTGGTGATCCGGGCGTGGGAAAAACTGCCATTGCTGAAGGAGTTGCTAAAAAAATAGTTGAAGGTAATGTTCCCAAATTCATACAAAATCATTCGGTATATTCTTTGGATATTTCTTCAATGTTGGCTGGAAGCAAATATCGCGGCGACTTTGAGGAACGTTTAAAAAATGTTCTAGCTGCTCTTGAAAAGAAGAAAAACTGTATTTTGTTCATTGACGAAGCACATATGATGAGCGGTGCTGGTGCGGTCAGTGGCGGCAGCAATGACATGAGCAACATGCTCAAGCCGGCGTTGTCCAAAGGCGGTATCAAGGTAATTGCTAGTACTACTTGGGAAGAGTTTCGTAAGCATTTTGAAAAAGATCGTGCCTTGATGCGCCGATTCCAGCGTGTGGTTATAAACGAACCCGACGAATCTACAGCTATCAAAATTGTAAGCGGAGTGAAAAAATACTACGAAAAACATCACAATGTAAAAATTACCAAGCAAGCTGTCATAGACAGTGTCAAGTACAGTATCAAATACATCAGTGATAAGAAATTGCCCGATAAGGCGCTGGATCTTATTGACTGTGCCAGTGCAAGATTTAAGTTGCGAGACGAAGAAAACGGTTTAGTGGATCATGACGAAATCGTGTTCGAAGTGGCTAAAGCTACAGGTTTACCATTAGATCAAATCGCTGCCAAGGAAAACAACAATCTAAGAGATCTTGAAAAAAATATGAGATCAAAGGTTTACGGACAAGAAAGCGCCATTGAAGCACTTTTGGATAAGATTTTTATAGCCCAGGCTGGATTAAAATCTATCAATCGTCCAGTGGGTAATTTTTTGTTTGTTGGTCCAACCGGAGTAGGTAAAACCGAGGCAGCCAAACAATTGTCTGCCAATATGGGTGTTGAATTAATACGATTTGACATGAGCGAATACCAAGAACAGCATTCTGTGGCAAAATTTATAGGCAGTCCTCCAGGATATGTGGGCTTTGAGGACAATGCAGGTCAATTGATTACCAAGTTACAAGAGCATCCAAATGGCATTTTGTTGTTTGACGAAGTTGAAAAGGCTCATCCCGGTGTGTTGACAGTACTACTTCAGCTGATGGATAATGGATTTGTAACCGGCAGCAATGGCAAGAAGGCCGATGGAAGAAACGCTATTATCATCATGACCAGCAATTTAGGAGCAGCAGACGCGGAGAAAAATTCAGTAGGCTTCGGTAGTCTAGAACGAGACAGTGATCCTAAAGATGCTGTCAATAGATTTTTTGCACCCGAATTCCGTAATCGGTTAGATGGTATAATCAAATTTGGTAAGTTGGATCATGCCACCATGATCAAGGTCATCAAGAAGTTTATTAATGATCTTAATAGTTTGATCAAAGATCGTAATGTTTTTGTACAACTCACTAATGAAGCAACTGAATTTCTTGTCAAGAAAGGATTTAACAGTAAAATGGGTGCTAGACCATTGCAGCGTGTGATCGACGAGCATATCAAGAAGCCGCTCAGCAAGGAAATTTTGTTTGGAAAATTAACCAACGGAGGAGTGGTTGAGGTAGATTCTGCGGAAGATGAATTAATCCTGAAATATGTTGATGTTCTTTTAGTTAAACAAGTAGAGGCCAATGACGATCAAGAATCTGAAAACCAATAAGCTATTTTATAAAAAATGGGTTTATAAAGTGGAATGTTATAAGCTTCAAGAACTACGCCAGAGCATTGGTTACGAAAAACTTTTACTGTCTTCGTCTACTGCCAATAAAACTCCGTATTTGATTAAATTTAGATTTCTATTGGATAAATTTATCAACAAAGACGTGCAAATCCGCAATGAAGGACATTTTTGCAGTATTTTTTGCAACGATGAATCCTTACTTGAAAAAATTATTAGAGATTTGAATACTTATATCCTAACGGTTCATAGACCCAATAGTCAAAAAGAATTTGATTTTTTATTGGCCAATGGAACTAAAAAAATTGTATGCGATAGATATCCTAAAAATATCTATCAGTATAAAATATATATTAAAATTAATATGAAATTGGAGACCAGACGTTTATTTTTAGAATGGTTGAATCGTTATGATCAAAGCAAATTAAATGTATCAAGAATCAGTGAACAATGGCTTCAAGGTAGTGTTTTTTGGACTCAAAATCCTTTTTTATATGTCAGCGACGGAGCCATGCTGTCACTAGTAAGTATGTATCTAGGGGACAATCTTAAAAAAATTGAAGAGTATATACTGAGAAGTAGCATAAATACTTGACATGACAGCACTAAGTTCTCAATTTCAATTTGTGATTATGCTAGGAACAGCAACCTGTGTTCCTCCCATGCAGCCTTCATATTTGACAGCTACTTCTGTAGCTATTCCTTCTGCATACTATGCTGCTGACGGTTCAACCAATTTTTATTCGATTCCGCAACACGGCGACGGATACTACAGCATGGCTGACGGATTACACACCGTAACATACACCGTTACTCCCAACTTTGCAGGCACATTGAGTATGCAGGCCACATTGGCCACTTTGCCTGGTCCCAGTGATTGGTTTCCGGTTACAAATACCGCTGTGACCTATCTTTATCCCATTATTCCCGCTACCACCACTACCAATTATGTTAATTTTACAGGCAATTTTGTTTGGGTACGCGCTGTGGTCAATCGAACTACCGATCAACCCAATGGTACGGTAGAATTTATCAATTACAATCACTAGTTTGCTAACCAATCTAATCACATAAATACTACAAAATCGTTGGAGTATTTTATGAAGATGCGTGATTTAAAATTAAAAGAATCAAAACCTGTCGTTTCCGAGGCTCTTTCCGAAACTAAAAAACAGATTAGAGAATTAGAAAAAAGAGTTAGCGATATAACCGATGCTAGAAATCGCGCTAAATCTGTTATTAAAGAAATTAGATATTATACCGTTCCAACAGACATTGTTGCCAATGTTAAAAAAATTGGTGCACAAGTTGGACTAGAAGAATATAAATTTATCGATCAATCTGATCAAATAAGAAATATCACTAACAGTTTGGAAGCGGAAATATATAGATTGGACGAGGTTTTCAAAGAAGAACTGAGAGAAATACACAATCAACTTGAACAATTACACGACACAGATCTTCGCGAAAGTGTGCATGAAAATTGCGGAACTCCACAGTGCTGCGGAAAATGTGACAAGTGAGAACTATATGAATCTAAATGAATTTTTTGGTAATATAGATACCAAGCATCAAGTTAAAAAATCCAAAGATAACCACGATCCACGTGATGATCTAAACGGAAAAACCAAAATTGCCGACGAACATCTTATGGATGAACTATATTGGTTTATTTTGGATAACGACGACTTACATAAAGAACATTTTATGCCGCTGGCACAAGAAATCTATAGTAAACAAAAAAACAAAGAATTCAATCACGGCGATTATGTCAAAAAATGGATGCCCATGGTCAAGGCAGGCTGCAAAGAATTTTATAAAAAAAGTCAATTGCAAGGACATCCGGATGATTTGTTCACTCGAGAAATGCGATTGGAACTTTGCAAAAGATTAGCTGATCAACATCACGAAGATATCGCCAAAGGCGAATACGATCTAGGATTATAAAAAATGAGTAATAAATCTCAAAAAAACAGAACAAAAAAAGAAAAAAAGATCAAGGAAGTTGGTCAGTCTCAAATGTCTCCTCCTTCCATGCCAGATAGTCCGTACAATAGAGGACCAGTCAACGGCGGCCATTATCGTTTAGAAAATGCCAAAACTCCTGATCGTTATGTCAATCTTGAGGAATCATTAGAGGTAGAAATGGCCAAAATGATCGCATTGTTAGAAAAGAAAACCGCTGAAATGTCTCAAGCACTTGACGAAGGAGATCCTGCTGAAGCTACACGAGGAGATCCTCACCCTGCAAGGATGTTTTGGTTTCCTGTTAAAGATGAATTTTCAGACAAATTTCCTAACAAAGTCAACGTCATGGGTCAAAGTAAAAAAAACAAATATGTAGATCTATCCAAGGGAATCCCAGAGGATAGAGATGAAGATATCATGAATCCTAAACATGCATCAGGAGCAGAAAAGCCCGGAGCTGTTAATGCATTAGAAAAAGCATTATTAGCAGCTAAAGATGCAAATGAAAAACTAAGCTATAGTAGAATAGATAAGATAATGCAAAATATATGTCACAAATACCATCTCACTGGAGATAAATTGCATGACGATTTTGTCAAAAAGCATCATGCAGTTCCAGACAACTGGATTAAACAGCAAAAGGTAACCGAGGCCACTGAAAATAAATGTCCTCCTGCCACACAGGATATATCCATTAATCTTGAGAATAGACAAAAAGCCATAGATCAATACGGTTATGGTCCGCTCAATCCAGATCTTCCTAACAAGAAATTTTGGATGATGAAAGTGGAAGAGTGGAATTTGGATTCACCAGATGAAGCCAAGCAAAGTTTATGCGGCAACTGCGCAGCATTTGATCAACGCAAAGCCACCCTAGATTGTATCGCCAAAGGCATAGGATCAACTCAAGGATCCAAAGATCCCACCATAGATGCAGGCGATTTGGGCTATTGCAGATTTTTAAAATTCAAATGCGCCAGTCGTAGAACATGCGATGCCTGGGTAACTGGCGGTCCTTTAACCGACAAAAAAGAAGTCGACGAAGGATCCATGAGTCGAGCTGCTAAAGGCATAATGAAATACGGCAAGAAAGGCATGAAGGCATTGGCCAAAGCTGGCAGAGAAGGTGCAAGTGAAAAGCGATTAGATAATATACGCGACAAATATGATCACTATAATGAAAATGTAGAAACACTTGAAGAAAAATGGAGTCAAAAATACAAACGCAGTATCAATTGCAGTCATCCCAAAGGATTCAGTCAAAAAGCTCATTGTGCAGGTAAGAAAAAACACTCGGAAAGCATAGAAATGGAAATGACTTGTCCCGATTGTGGCATGTGCGAAACACACGGCAACACAACACTGCATAAAGTGGAACAATGTCCAGAGTGCGGGGATGCTATGTATCCCGAAACAATGCTGCATGAAAAACAAGATGCCTGCTATTACAAGGTCAAAAGTCGATACAAAGTTTGGCCCAGTGCGTATGCCAGCGGTGCTTTGGTCAAGTGCCGCAAGAAAGGCGCTAAAAACTGGGGAACCAAAAACGAAAGTACAGAAATTAATCGTAAAAATTTAGATGAAAATTTGCATCAATGGTTCAAAGACAAATGGGTCCGATTTGGACCCGATGGAAAAATTCGCGGTGACTGCGCTAGAGGCAGCAGCAGCGAAGGCAAGCCCAAATGTCTGCCCCAAAGCAAGGCACACAGTTTGGGGCCAAAAGGGCGTGCATCCGCTGCTAAGAGAAAACGTGACCAAGATCCCAATCCTGAGCGCAAGGGTAAAGCAATTAACGTTGCCACCAAAGAAGCCAGCAGTCCGGCACAGCAGGCTGCGATTGCTATCAATATGAAAAAGCATCATAAAAAACCCAAAAATCAAGGCATGTCGGAAGATACCGCACAAAGTGATAAAGGAAAAAATATACTCAACGAATCGCAGAGATTTCTAAAACAGTATAAAATCACCTCGGAAAATATTGACAAATCCGATGTTGCAGATGCATACATTTCGCCAGACGATCCTATCAATGAATTAAAAATCATACAATATCTTGCAGGATTAAATGCCGAATCAAGATTGGCAGAATATCGAGAGCATCAAAAACAAATAAATAAAGGTAGTAATATATCTGTTACCGCTGAGGAAAAGGCTAAAATTATGAAAGAAAATAATATTCAGCCCGGAACTCCGGAATGGTTTAGATTATGGTTCAGCCTGCCTTTTATGACCGGTGAAAAACCTATAGATAAAGAGACCTAATATGAACGAACTTATTCAATTGACCCGTATTGGGCTTGCTGCTACTTTTAATTTTTATACAAAAGTTCACGGATTTCATTGGAATGTGGAAGGACCTGATTTTTATGAATTTCACAAACTTTTCCAAAAAATATATGAAGAAGTGTATGAAGCTGTAGATCCCTATGCCGAAAACATCCGCAAATTAGGTGCTTATGTACCTGCTAATTATTACAATATGAATATATTGACAAAAATTGATGACGAAGGACGTGTTCCTAGCAAGGAAGAAATGGTTGAAGAACTTGTTTTGGACAGTCAAAAAATGCAGATTATATTAAAGAAAAATTATGATGCCGCAGAGGCTGCAGGTGAACATGGATTAAGCAATTTCCTTGCTGAAAGAATAAACGCTCATCTCAAACACGAATGGTTCTTGAGAAGCAGTATTAAACAAGGATAAATTATGCGAGCCAGAGAATTTATAAACGAGATAAAAGATACTACAGCAAGCGCCAAGACATTACCTCCGGGTCACGAAACTGCCATTAAAGGGTACATTAGTTTGCCCGATATCAGCATGAACAATAGCAGCGGCAGTGCATACACTC
>Ga0208497_1000027_pt1 | contig 86552 bp, 53 predicted proteins | sample CryBogCBE25Aug07_FD_184555 | JGI IMG/M metagenome (GOLD analysis project Ga0208497, IMG submission 184555) | Freshwater microbial communities from Crystal Bog, Wisconsin, USA - CBE25Aug07 (SPAdes) | ecosystem: Environmental > Aquatic > Freshwater > Lake | place: Crystal Bog, Wisconsin, USA...
ACCAACAATAACAAAAACATCTTTAGGATCAACACCTTGACGTTCTAATTCCATTAAATCAAAAATGGTTCTTTTAAAAATAAAATCATTACTAGCGCCGTTATATGAATTATTGATATATTTTTCACAGTTCATATAATCACTAACATATTTGGGAAATGCCAACTCTATATTACCTAATGTTCTATCAAAATCGCCAAGACACTCCATTCCAAATGTAAAGCTGTCGCCCATTGCGTATAATATTTTTTTCATTTTATTATATTTTCTTTAATTTTTTTTAATACAAGTTTCTGTCGTCCTGAATGGAAAAATAATTTGTATAAGTAGGACAATGATTTATTAGGTTGATATTTTTTATGAAATATGCATCCTTGCGCCATGTTCCACAATTCTTCTGTAAGGTCGAACCTTACAAATTTTATAGAATCGGTAGTATTAAATTTTATATAATACAACGGATCTCCTGTTTTAAGTTGTAGATTATTTGTGTTAGATTGCAACTCAAATGCACCTTCTACTGGGCGTAACCATTTGGATATATTAAATGTTCCCGGAATATACGTACATTTAGTTTGAAATTCACTAGTATGCATGTACGCAGGAAAAGTTGATATTTCCATATCTTCTTCACTAAAAAATAAAAAATTATGATAGACATTAAATAATGGCTGTACACGTGATATAGGTTTAGGTGTAAAGTGTTCAGAAATTGCATCTTCTTGGCCATATTGATTTAAAAATTTACCAGTGGCATAATCGATAGTTATAGTTGTAGTCCAAGGATTACGAACTATGAACGTGTTATTTGTAGATTTTAAAAATGCTGGACAATCCATGTAATTATTAAAATCGTTTTGTTTGTTTTTATTTTTTAAAATATCTTTATACAAACTATCCGGCTCTTGGTATAACATAAAATCGTTGTTATACAATTCAGGTGGAACACAAGATGAATAATATATAGTCTTCATTTTATCTTGGAATTCTAATATACCAACCGGTTAAAATATATTTGTCTTGTGTTAACGCAGTAAGTCCGCGATGTACATGTGTGAAACCTGCTGGCCACACTACCACTGTACCTTGAGTAGGACGTATTCTTCTTTTTTGATGTAAAAATTCAGTCTCAGCCTCGCCTTCGGGCATGTCGTTAAGATAAATCATCCATACTAGTTCACGTTGAGCACAATTATATCCAGAATTTTCATAGTGCCATGAGTGGTATCCTCCACCAGGCTTGGTCAATTGCATTTTAATATCGCTAGTCCACAGCGGAACTTCTTGTAATTGTTGAAAATGACTGACGTATTCTTCTAATACTTCCCATAGTTTATTTTGTATTTCGCCTACATACTTACTATGATAATTTAAAAAAAATGCAAAATCTTCTCTATGCAACGGTAATCTATCTTTTAATCCTTGTTTTTTTGTATCAATTAAATCACTAGGACGTTGACGATGAAAATCTTCTATCAAAACTTCGCATAATTCTCTTCGAACTAAATTAGGCCAGACTGCTATAAAGTCTTGTTCTTGCATCATAATATTTTTCCTATATTTCTATATTGAGAAGCCGCATGTGTTTTGCTAACTAGCCAATTTCTTAAAATTTGTACTGTTTTTTTAACTGGCGCATCAGTGTCATACATCTTTATTTCAGGTTGTTTTTTAATTGCTATTAGTTGTATCAATGGCGTACCTTTTTTAAGTATGATTTCGCCTTGAAATTTTCTTAATATAACTTGTGCTAATAACATTGGATATTCACCACTGTTAATAACTCCGCTCGATACAGTAAAATAAGGAGACTCGTTATAAAAAACGGGCACAGTTAGTATAGATGTGTCTTTTTTGGTACGTACATACCATGGGCATCTTAATTTCATAGAAAAATTAAAATATTCTTCGCCAAATGAATATCCTGCAAAGGTACGTTCATCATGAAATTGTAGCATATCAAACGGATTGCCATCGTGATCTGTCATCGGAGCCGCGCTAGCGTTTATACCATTTTGACCGTCGTATGTAATTCGAATATCCTGCCATAGTCGAACCACATACCCTGTAGACATTATGTCACGTATCCCCGGACAACCGCGCATACTGTGACTTTCATTCTCAAACGGAATTTGTTGTGGATTTTTGCCGGCAGGCAAAATTGGTTCTATTTTTTCTATACCAGCAATGATAGGGAAAAATTCGATATGTTCACTCATTAAAAAACCTCACTGTACTATATAGCACAGCAAGGTTCTTGTGTAAGGTAATAGTGATTACTCTTTAGGTGCAGGACCGGGAATGTGTTGTGTCGGATCGAATCCGATAGCTCCTGGATTTTGTTTAAAATCTGGATCATCAACTACTTCTGTAATTCTTACAGTTGCATAGTTTGGATTTTTTCTGTCCCAATCACGTCCAAAGCCTGTCTTGATTTGAAATTCTTGTCCTACTACATAGTTCCAACCGCCATCATGTATGATAGGAGTGCCAGTAGCTGTTTCAGTAACCGGATCAAAATCTACTTCTACTACTAATCCTGCGCCGTCGCCAATATTGTATTGTTGACGAACTGCCGGAGTTTCATAATTTGAACCTGGATTAACTAATTCTACTTTAGTTACATGGCCGTGAGGCTTGCGAATTGGATTTAAAGGAGGTGCATCAATTAGCTTAGATGCTTCTGCAATCACTTTAGCAGTCCAGTCACCGCCTTTGTGCCAAGTACCATCTGCATCTAGTTTATCACCGATAGCAGTAGTGTCAGAAACTTCTCTCCAGTTTTCTAATTCATCAGGATGCCATATCCCTGTTGGATCTTCGTCGTGAAGTTGAGTTACTTCGAAAACGCCGTTATCGTCGGCAATCATTCTAGCCCATTGTGTCATTTAATTCTCCTTAATCTTTCCAATAAATTATTGCTAAACCTGAACCAGCATTGCTGGCAATATTATCTAATATGCAGGGTGGGAATGCCAATAGTGGTCCTGAACCGCCACAGCAATCATATCCTGTTCCCCAACAAATACAGTGAACAAAATATTTGTAAGCGCCAGCGCCTCCGCCAAATCCTGCTTTACTTGCAAATCCATGTACACCGATACCGCCGCTTCCGCCTAATGTGCCAGCTTGGCTAATATGTCCTACTACTAGGTTACGACTAGATTGACAGCAATCATAAATGTCGTTGTAAGTGTTATTTACGCCAAAACAACAAACTTGATTCCAGTCAATACCGCCAGTTTGAACACTACTTGGCAAGCATGGCCAGTTTACATAATATGCATCACATAATCCTGGATATATTGCTCCACCTGTTCCTGCGCCTTCGCCCGAATCTTCAGGTATACCACCCATTTGTTTACCGTTAGTACTAGTCCAGTAGTTATCCTGGTTAATCTGCTGACGACAATAGCCAATACCTTTACCAGAACTTCCACTACCTGCCATTTCCATAATATCAAACCATGGCCATTTTTTAGGAGCAATACCGCAACATACATCAAACTCACTACGTCCTGTACACATGCATAGCGCACATGTCCAATACATTGTGTCTGGACGGCCTTCTTGGTTATCACAACCACCCCATCCACCTGCGCCCATGCGCCAAACTCCGCCTTCACATAAACCGTTCCACATGGTTTGTTCGCAAGCTGAGTTCAAATAAGCATAACGTGTTCCGCCGCCACCTTGTACGGTTGTCGGGCCGCATACGCAAGGCTGTTGGCTGTTACCGTACATAGAACAGATGCATCCGCAGAATGCAGTGATACTACAGCATCTGTTAATATATCCAATGCCGCCACCACCGCCGGCCATTGAGCCACCGTTGTTATTGTTAGTTGTTGTACCGCCTTTATTACACACTGTACCACCGCAACCACCGCATGGGAACATAAAGCTACCAGCACTGCCGCCTCCTGGAAAATAGTGTGCGCAATAATCTTGTGAGGTAGATTGTTGGCAATTACAACCGTAAATGATACAATATCCACAGCAAGTTGTATTGCAAAAACATATACAAGTACTTGGGCATGTACCGTTAACTTCTTGATAGTTACGTCCCCAACCACCGCATCCACCAGTACTATTCATTAAATTTCCGCCTGAGCCTACTCCAGGTGTGCGACCGGTTGCGCCGCCTCCTGTTACAGTTTGAGCAGTTCCGCCTAAGCAAGTATAACTGATTGTTGTACTAGCTTGCTGACGACCTACTACGATAGTAAATGTACAACCTGGTGCTACGCAATGTACGCTTTCAGCATATCCACCGCCCGACCCAGCAAAATTACAATAAAAATCACTACAGCAGGCTTTTCCGCCGCCACCAACTGCGATTGCACGAATACAACCAGTACTAGTTAGTGGTAGCACAAAAGAATAGTTTCCTGGTTTAGTAACCATTACTCTGTTTTGAAAACATTGATTAAGATCATATGAGTATTGAAATCCAGGATACTGCTGGCAAGTTGTTGTTGTATAAGCTATACAACAGTTTGTTCCAATTTGAGTAGAACCTGTACTTATATAACGTCCCATTTTATGCTTCCTTCCAATATACGATTGCGTAGCCTGAGCCCGCATTGCTAACTAAATTATCTAAATAACACGGTGGGAATGCCAATAGTGGTCCTGAACCGTTGCAACAGTCATATCCTGTTCCCCAACATACACATGTTATATGGCATTTTGCTGTTCCACCACCGCCACCGAATCCTGCTTTACTAGTATAGAAGCAAACTCCTGTGCCACCTGAACCTCCTAAAATACCTGCGCAAGTCATTGCGCCGCTGAATAGTTTATCTTTAAGTGTATAAGCCGCATCACATCTAAAAGGATCTGCTTGACTACCTAAACAACATAATAGTGTCCAGTTAATACCGTCAGCTGGACTATTAGGAAATTTAGGAACCATTGCACCCATCTGATCCATGTTGCAACAACGCATTACCCAACCACCTGTCCCGCCACCTTCACCTGCATTACTTGGGCGACCAAAGAAACCATCTAGTAATGTTGACTGGCAACAGAAGAAATATGTAGTTTCATTCATAAATCCTGGAGCACCTGCACCAGAGATATTACAAACATCCCACCATGGATAACGACAAGGATCGTTAAGTTTAGGTTGGAATTTCATATTCCAATGTGGGCAACTTTGACCGTAGCTGTCGTTATAACGACAACGCATTGTAATTTCATAAACGTTTGGAGCACCTTCTTTAGGACCAACGTTTGCGCCACCACGGCCACCACATCCACCTACCCACCAAGCCGCTTGGCAAACACCTTCCCAACTACGACAGTTAGGTGGTTGGGAACTGTGACTTCCACCACCGCCACCTGCGCCTGTGGGATAATCGATACGCCAATACTGACAATTACCGCCGACGTTTCCGTCAAAGTTTGGGCAAACACAGTTACAGCAAGTAAATTCCCATACATAAGTAGATGTGTTTCCGTTAATAAATCCGCCAATACCACCACCGCCGCCTGCTGTAGCTCCGTGGTTAATGGTTCCTGAATTACAAACAGTCATTCCGCAACCGCCTTGGCAAGCACGAGGACTACCAGCACTTCCGCCGCCAGCATAGGCAGCTAAACAGCAACCATTGGTATCACCATGTTGTGCATCTGTATATGAAAACACTAAGCAATAACCGCAACATGTTGTTGTATTAGTATAGATACAAGCTCCGCAATAATGACTTACCGAGCCACCGCAATAATTACAGTTATAACCAGCAAGGCCGCCACTACTGTTAAAATCTCCACCACTTGCTGTACCTGGTGTGCAATATGATGCACCACCCGCTGTATGAACAGCACTACCATTACATGCTACTGAAGAATTTTGTTGTTGGCGACCTACACAGATTGTAAAATAAGTAGTGCCGCCGGTAACTGAGTGAAATTTTTCACTATATGCTCCGCCTGCTCCAGCAAATCCGCAACAGTTACCATTTGTACACATTGGTTTACCACCACCGCCTACAATAACTGTTCTTGCACAAAGTGCAGTCGTTGGAACTACAAAACAATAGCATCCTGGACGATCATACACTACTTTATATTGCCAGCATTGAGTGCCGTCATAGTAGCTCTTTGCTCCTGCTACTGAACCAGCCGCAGAAACTTTTGGAGCACGTTTTTCTAAGCCGACCGTGTTTAAACTAATTGGTACAAAACGACCCATTCTATTCCCCTAATTAAGTGATACTTGTTTCAATTCCGTACGCTACTGCGTCAACTGATGAACTACTTGAGTAAACTACAAGTAATTGGCCAGCAGATAATACCAGACCTGTACGTTCTAATACACTGTTTGCTGGAATTGTTGTACCGTATTCTAAATACGAGTTATCGGTAACTGTAGCACTACTAGTCAATGCTAGACGAACTGTAACTGATGTTGCATTTCTGTTACAAATTGTCACACTGGCTACGCTAAAATAACCTGCCGGGCAAGTATACAAAGTTGTATTTGTAGTTGCCGCTAAATCTTGAATACCTAATCTTCCTGTTGCCATTTATGTTTCTCCAATTATTTTAATAAGAAGTAGTTTAAAGCTAAGGGACTACCATCTACACCCTGTTTAAAATACATCTTATTACGCACGTTGATTTGTGTGTTGTTAGTATTACTTATCGTCTGACCAGTAATTTGTACGTATCCTGCAATCAGTGTATTTACGTTGATTGAGCTTGCTCCGCCGCCAATTTGGCTAGTAATGTACGTTCTAATAGCCTTTTGAGTCGGAACAATATTGTCCGAATTAGCTGAGAATGTACCATCAGTGCTAAATTGTGTAATTGTAGTGTTACTGTTACCTAACGCTACGCTACCTAATGTCAAAGTCTGTAGTCCAGCTAAGTTAAATGCGTTAGCATTTAAAGTTGCTACACCAGTACTTTGTTGTACGCTGAACAAATTACCAACGTTAAAGTTACCGTCTTGGTCTGTACTTGTAAAGAATACGCGACCTCCTCCGTTTTGAACAGTTTGATTAGCTGTATTAGCTAACTGAGTTGGAGTATTTGGATAATTTGTTGTTACAATATTACCAGTGCCGATACTCAAGAAATCATGTCCTGTTAAACGTACTTGACTGTACAATATTCTTGAAGTTACTACTGTTCCGTGAACCGAAGCATTAGCCGCAGTAAACACTGGATTAATTTGGAATGTAGCACTATATGTACCAGCTGTGATACTTACAGGTGCGCTACTTGTTCCAATATTACCGTTAGTATTATTAGTAATAGTCCAACTACTTGTTGTGCTTACTCCGCTACCTGTTAATGCAGAACCTGTAATGCTTACAGGAGTTGTAATACCAAATGCTTGTAAGTACATACCAGCAGTAATTGTCTGTCCAACGTTGTTAGTTACATACAATGTAGTTCCACTGATATAACCAGTGAATATCGCCTGTGTACCAATAGCACTACTGTACAATACCAGTTTATAATAGATAGCATTGCCTGCTAATACTACGTTGCTACCTGCTATAGGTAAACTTGGTAAGTTTTGTACGTTGAAATATTGTCCAACTTGATAGCTATCTGCATAACCAACTGAACTGCTAACTGTGGCTGTTGGGCTACTGTATCCAGTTCCTCTATTAGTAAAGCTAGGTTGACCTAATGCGCCAGCACCAATTCTTATACTCCATGTAGCCGCACTAGTTACGTTTGGATCTGTAATAGTAATTGTTGGAGTACTAGTGTATCCTGAACCGGGTTCAATCATTCTAAAACTAGCGATTGTGTTACTTGCAATAGTTACACGAGCTTGCGCAGTAGTAAAGTTTGGTATAGTTGATGCTACAGTACTATTAGTACCAATCAAGCTCCATGTAGGAACGCTATTTGGATTACCAAATGTCACTCCTGACCAACTATTACTTGGCAATGCACGTATTGTCCAGTTAATTCCATCTGGGCTACTTGCACCAGCACTTGATGTAGTACCAATTAAACTAGTCCAAGCACTGTTACCATTGGTTACAGTTATCGTTGGAGTTAATGTTGCACTTGTACTTAGAGTAACTTGGTTACCAGTAATACTTGCAACATAATAAGTTGAACCAGATGTTAATCCGCCAAATGTTCCGCCAGTAGTAACTGTTACACTACCACCAGTAGCAGTAGCTAACTGGGTGTTAGGGCCAAAATAGCTGGTACTTAATGCTAGTTGTGTACTACTAATAATTTCTGTTATGTAATAGTTAGCACTACCTGATGAATAAGCCAAACCACCAAAACTACTACTTACACTAGTTGTCCAGTTGGCTGTTCCACTAGTTAATTGTAGTACAGGAGTTAAACTTGGGCTTGGGCTAATAGTAGTATTAGCACCGCCACTGACTACATAGTAAACTTGTCCGCTATTAATACCGCCGATAATTCCGTTGCTACTAATAGTCCAAACTCCGTTACCCATACTTAATGCTACTGGAGTTGCTAATGTAGCATTGGTTGCTAAAGTTACATATCCTGGAGCAGGAATACTACTTACATAATAAGGTGTACCGCTAGTTAAACTACCGTATGTTGCGCTACTAGTTGCTGTAAAACTACCAGTTGTTGGGCTAGCTACTGTACCAGTTACTGCAAAATCAGCACCAAAATAAGTTGAACTTACACTAATCTGATTAGTTAATGGGCTAACTGCTTTAACATAGTATGTTGTACTTGCTACTAAGTTACCAAATGTACCACTACCTGGTGTTGTAAATGTTTGACCTGGAACAATATTAGTAGCATTACCAACACCAATCAAGTTAGCAGTACCAGTAATTGTAGTGCTACCAACTGCGGCAGCTTGGAACAAATTAGTCTGCCATGTAGTAGCTGTAATTTGACTTACAACGTAAGTTGGAAGACTTGTTACAATACCTTGTGTAGTAGCTGTTAACAATGTTGTGTTAGCAAACTGTACTTGAGTTGTTGTTGGAGATCCAGTTACAGTCCATGTACCGTTATAACTAGCTGGAACTGCACCTTGGATAGTAATTAACTGTCCTGCAAAGAACGGTACACTACCTTGTGTAGCATAAGTTACTGTAGCAGTTGTACCGTTACCAGTAATTGCTGTTGTAGCAATATTTTGAACAACTTGTACGCCAGTACCAGTTAAAATCATACCCGGAGTTGGAGTTCCACCGCCGACTGTTAGTACACCAGCTGTGCTGATTGTACTAGTTGTTAAACTTGCAGTAGCATTAACTGTACTTGTAACACTTAATGATTGGCTTACAGCCACAGGAGTAATAATTTGCCCAAGAACAATATTATTAGTATTGCTCAACTGTAGTAAATTACCACCGCTTGCTGTGCTTGTAATCACAGGAGTTGTACCACCTAATACGCCGCCAACTACGCTTGTGTAGGCGCCAGCACCCCAACCAAATGTTAATACTGGTGTTAGTGTTGGACTTGTACTTAATGTTGCATAGTACTGGGTACCTGCTGTACTACTGTTACCTGAGTTGTTAGTTAAACTTGCAATATAATATGTAGTTCCGCTGTTTAAGCCACCCATATTTTGTCCAACTGTAGCAGTCCAGGCCGCTGCCGCACTGGTTAAAGTAACGTTGCTTGTACCTTGATAAGTTGTTGCTACACTAATTTGGTTAGTAGTTGGAACAATCGCAGTAATATAATAAGGAGTATTTGGAACTAAGTTACCAAATGTGCCTGTACCAGGTGTAGTAAATTGCGAACCAATTGCTAAACCAGTTGTACTATTAACTGTAATCAAGTTAGCTGTACCAGTGAATGTAGTCAACGATGCTTGAGCGGCACCAGTTGTCCAGTTTAACTGCCATGTATTTGAACTACCGCTTACAATATATGTTGGCAAACTAATAACGTTACCAGCAGTTGTCATACTACCAGTTGCATTACTTGAATATTGTACTTGAGTTGTTGTTGGAGTTCCAGTTACAACAAATGTACCATTGTAGGCTGCCGGAATTACACCTTGAACAGTAATTAATTGTCCGGTTAAGAATGGTACACTACCTTGTGTAGCGTAAGTCAGTGTTACAGTAATGCCTGAACCAGCAGTAGCAGTAATTTGAATATTTTGTGCAACTTGTACACCAGTACCAGTAATAACCATACCTACTTGTGGTGCGCCGCCGCCAGTTGTTAATACACCGCTAGCATTAATTGTACTACTTGTCAAACTAGTTGAAGCATTTACAGTAGCACTAGCTGTTATACTTTGTGTTACTGCTGTCGGTACAAAACTCATACCTTGAGTTACACTTGAAGCTCCAGTTCCACTAAATGTAACATAGTTACTTAATGGACTTACGTTTGTAATGCTAGGAGTATATGTAACTGCTGTTGGAACTATTGCTAGACCTGCTGTTACACCTGTACCACTACTTAATGTTAATGCGTTTGTACTTACAGTAGATGCAGTTAAATTTGGAGTTACTGCGGCACTGCCACCAGTAAGAGCAACAGTTTCGCCTACTACCATACCAGTAGTACCACTTGATGCTACAGTAACTACGTTGCTTAAACCAGTAATTTGTGTAGCTGAAACTGATTGACTTTGGTTAACTGTATAATTAACACCATTAATAATTTGTGGTGTACTTAAAGCTAATGCTGTACTTACTGTATAAGTACCTGCGCCGCCTGTACCGCTACCGAACAATGTGATATAACCAATTGTTTGATTGCCGTTAATTGTGCTTGTCTGTAATACAGTTTGACTGTTATTAACTGTGTAGTATGTGCCAATCAAGCTCAAACTTGCTGTACTTAACTGGTTGCTACATGCAACATAGTATGTACCTGTATTGCCTGAACCCGTACCGTTAGCACAAATAAATGCTCCTGCGCTAGTAATTGTACCAAGCGCACCGCTTGTTACAGATAACGCACTTGAGAATTGTACTAAAGTTGTTGTGGCGCCTGTTACAGTCCATACTCCGTTGTAAACATTACCCGAACCGGTAACACCACTAATTGTAATACTTTGGCCAGCAATGAAAGGTGCCGCACTTTGAGTAGCATACGTTACACTTACTGTAATACCGTTACCAGTAATACCTGTAATTGCTAAGTTTTGTGCTGACGGAATACTTGTACTACCACTAATAACTGTACCTGGTAAAATTGTACCACTATTTACAGTAACGTTAATTGTTACTGGTGTAGTAGTTAATGCAATTGGACTACCTGAGCTAGCAACAGTTTGAGATAAGTTAATAACCCAGCTACCTGTTGTTGTGGCCGCACCGTTAATATTGCTAACAATATACGTTCCTCCAGTGATACCAGTACCGGCTAATGTCATACCTACTACGATACCAGTACTGCTTGGAGTACTTGTAACATAAAGAATGTTGCCAATGGTATAACCAGTAAATGTTATTGCTGTACCAGCACTTACTTGTCCAGTAAATGTTGGGTTAACAACAGCAGTAATTTGTGTACCACTTGTTACATAATTGCTAGTTGCACTTGTGTTAGTAGCTTGATAACCGGCAACGTATTGGTTAGCGGCAACAGTACCTGTTGTAGTACCTGCCAAACTTAATGTTGTACCAATAATTTGTGAGAATGTGTTAGACCATGTTACACCTGACAAATATTGACCTACTGCAACTGTACCAGTAATAGTACCACCAACTGTTAGTGTTGTACCAACAATAGTACTACTTGTACTAGTAAAGTTAGTTTGAGCAGTGATATAAGTTGGTGTACTTGTAATTGTACCAAGTGCGGTTGTGCTACCTGTTGTTGCATTAGATACTACAACGGTATTAATTGTTGCACCAGTTACTGTAAATGTTCCGTTATAACCTACTGGTAATATACCTTGAACAGTAATTGCCTGATTAACTTGGAATGGAATAGTTGCTTGTGTAGCAAAAGTATATGTTGTACTACCTGATGTAGGTGTACTTGGAGATACTGATGTTATAGCAATACCTTGACCTGTATATACACCGGTACCACTTAAAGTCATACCAGTAGCAAATGTTCCATAGTTAACTTGTCCTGGTGTGAATACTGTACCAGTGATAATACTATTATTATTTGTTACTGCTGTTGCACTAGTTGTTGCACTAGCAGTAGTTGATTGTGTTACTGCTGTTGGAACTAATGTTTGTCCTGTAGCCAAACCAGTTGTTGAACTTAAAGTAATTAAATTATTACCGGAACTAGTATTGCTAACTGTAGGATTCAATGTAGTTGCAGTTGCAAAGAAACTACCTTGGCCATATTTGACATTATTCCATGCATAACTAGTAATTAAACCAGTTGGGCTTTGTGTCCAGGTTACACCATTAGTTGAATAGATAACTGCTGTGCTACCTTGAGCTACTGCAACAAAACGGTTATTACCCCATGTTACGCTAGTCCAGTTTGCTGCCACAGGCAGTGTCATAGCGGTCCATGTTGTTCCGTTGTTAATACTATAAGCACCACTGCTGGTTGGTGTAGTACCACCTGCTAGTGTTACCCAAGTTGCGGCACCAGTTCCATAAGCTATACAACTCCATGTTAAGCTACTTGGTAAAAGGCCAGTTACAGACCAGCTTGTTCCAGTTGTACTAATATAGCAACCGTTATTACCGTTGTTAACAGTCATAAAATAACCGTTACCATACGCAACTTGATTCCAGTTACCAACTGGTAAACCAGTCATACTTGTCCAACTTGTACCGTTAGTACTATAAGCACTGCTTGCACTACCGTTAGCTACAGCAACATAATACCAAGCGCCGGCAATTGTACCTGCTGCCACTGAACTCCAGTTAGTAATAGCTGGCAATGTTGAGCCAACTGTCCAGCTTGTACCATTGGTACTATAACCTGCTGTGTTTGTACCGCTAGCAGTTCCAGCTACAGCAACATAATATCCATTGGCGTATGTACTAGCAGTCCATGCGGCGCTGGTAATTGATCCTGGATTATATGTAAATGATGGACTAGAATAAGTAATTCTAGATTCAATTTGATAAGTGGTTGTAGTATCCATTGATGCCACTGCGGCAGTTCCTGGAATTACATGGTCCCAACCAGCGGCATTTAGAATAAATGCCGAACCACTTGTAGTTCCTAAAGTAATTGCGTTTGCTGAACCACCGGCAGCCAATGCGGCACTAGTAGCTAATTGGAACGTAGTACTTGTAATACTACCATTAACAATATAATATGTTGTTAATGTTGATAATAAGCTACCTGTATAAGCAGTACCAGTAAACACAACTGGCATACCAGAATATAATGTGATTGTACTTGCAACAGTTAATACGTTAGTAACCGCAGTAGTGTTAGTCACTACTATTGGAGTGAATGATTCTTTAGCTACCAATGCAATCTTAGTGCTAGCATTATAGTTAGCAATGTAACCATATTGTCCAGATCCAGTACCGTTATTAATTATTACTCTTAAGCCTAGGTAAGATGCACTAATAGCATTATCAGTAGCCGCTAATGTAATTGTAGCAATATCTCCAGCTTGTGGTGTACTTGTTACATAAATGTAACCTGCACCGCTAGACAACACTCTAGTTTCAAAAACTGCATTATCTCGTGTTTCATCACTAATTGCTACAGCGTTATTATTACCACCATTGAATGTATAAGTTGTTGCTTGAGCGGCAATCCCATAAGCAGGACTATAGTTGTTACCAGCATTAGTATATTCTACACGATAAATGCTGTTGCTATTATTAGCTAAAACAACACCAATGCTTGCTTGACCAGCACGGTTATTTACAGTTCCTGTGATTGGTGTTTCAAAAGCGTTAACGCCTTCTGCTACACTACCGTATAATCCATAACTGTTATTACCGTTAGTAGCACGAATCTTTCCACCGTTCTCACTTAGATAACCAATATTATTATAATATGTAAACACTGAAACAAGTTCTGCGCGACCTAAGTTAGTAACCCATGCGCCGATACCATCACTTAAAACTTGTGTGAAATCGTTTGATGTAATTGATTGGTTACCACCGTTGTGTAATGCACCATCAACTTTTTGTCCAATACAACCTGTACCAAATGTTGTTACGTTTTGTACATACGGTGAACGATTGAAAATCCAAACTGATGTATCGTTAGGTCCAGTTCCTGGGTCTAAACTTACATAAGCACCTGCGCTTGGACGTTGTGTTCCATAACCGTTAGCTGTTCCTAATGTACCTGACAATCCTTGCAAGGTCATATTACGTAATGTTGCACCGTTACGCATATAGAACATATTACCACTAGTATAGTTTAATGTTATTGTAGCACTTGCAGTTGATTGGCTCAGTGTTACAGTATAACTTGTAGCCGCGGTAGGAGTACCTGTAGCTAGTTGGTTGATACCATACAATCCTGCACCACCTGCTGTAAAGAAATATATAGCAGTTGAACTAATGCTTGCTGTTAAATTATTGCTTAAAGTTACACTTGTACCAGTAAACCCAGTTACGTATGTGTTAGCTGGAAGTCCAGCGATTGAAGCTCCGTTACCTGAAACAAATTGTCCAATAGCAATGTTTGCATTTGAAGTTACAGTAATTGTGTTTGTTCCACTTGTACCACTACTTACTGAATTAACAACTGCGGTTCCAGATGCTCCGTAAATTTGTCCTACAATATATGTGCCAGTAGTTACTGAGCCGCCGCTTAGTACGCCGCCAACTGTTAAACCAGTACTGCTTGCTCCTGCTGTTAATTGTGTTTGTGTTACTGCTGTAATTGGGCCTGCTACTGGTAAATTACCGCCTGTAACAGTATATGTAATGCTAGTTGCACTTGGAATACTTGTTACTACAGCACTAGTTGGACTACCGCTATATAATGATCCAGCGGAAATTGCCCAAGTTTGTGTAGCAATAGTACCTGAAGTAGCTGTTGCTAATGCGGCAATAGTAAATTGTGTTTGACTAGCTATTGCTGTAATCGTATATGAACCAGCAGTAACATTAGAAGCAGTACCAGTATTAGCACTAGTAAGAGTTACAGTCATACCAACTGCTATAGTAATTGATGGAGTAGTAATTGTAAATACACCGCTGCCACTGCTTGCCATACCAGAAAGGGAAGTACTTGAACCAGCTGTTGCAGAAATTGTTGCGCCAACCGTAAACAAATTAGCATTTGATAGTCCTGTTAATGTTGCTGTCCAAGGTCCTGATCCGGTTACACTTCCAACCGATGCTGTGCTTGCAACCGTTGTTGCCGCAATCGATGGACTATTAAGTGTACCAGCATTGATGCTGGTAATTTGAGTTGGTAATGCAATTACACCAGCGGATTGTAACCACATACCGTTTGTTACGCTACCACTAGTAACAGCGGTTACTGATAATGTTGTACCTGCGGTTGAACTATTTGTACCATTGCTGATAAATCCAGTTACAGTTGCTGTAGTACTTGCTGGTTGAACAATAGTTGTACGCAACTCGTCACCTACTAAACTACAATTTTCTGGAATACTAATAGGAAGAATTTCGTTGTAAGTTCCTGTCTTAACAAAAATTGTTGCACTTTGACCGCTACTACGTGAAGGTAGTGCCGCAGTACTTACAGTAGTCAACGCAGTAATGATATAGTTCATTAAAGTTGTTGTTGCTGTAGTTGCTCCGGATTCAGCCGCTGAGCCAGCAGTTACTTGACTAACTGGATTAGGTGCTGTCATTACAGTTTGATAACTTGTTCCTGGCGCAGTTTGTGTTAACGCATTTTGCATTAAACTGGCCAACTCAGTCAACATGGCAATGAAATATGGCATTTCAGCTGCCACAGTTGTATCGTAGAATGTATTAGTTCCTGGTTGGAAAAATGCATACGCATTGAAAATTGTCTGACTATTACCACCACGTGATAAGTCATAAATTACACCATCAATAATAAATCCTGAATCGCGATATGATTTAGTTTGGTCGTAGACTGAACTTGGACTAAACGGACTTGCACTAACTGATTTCTCATAAGTGCTCCAGTACCACATTTCGTTTTGCATCCAAGTTTTATTTGCTTTTAATAAAGCAACTGCATTAGGATTGTTAACACCTGCGGCAACAATACTTGCGGCATATTTAATTGTGGCAAATGGTTTATCTAATGTAACACCATATCCATTAGTATAGTTGTCTGTGCCACTTGGTGCAACATAATAAACGTTATTAATTTGTCCAAATGTTGCCCATGTTGGAGTAGTACCAACGACTTTCAATACTTGACCATCAGTACCAATAGGTAAACGTGTAGCACCTGCTCCACCAAAATAAACTATATCACCTTGTGTTGTTAATACGTTAGTCTCAGCACCACTTGCTACTTGGTTCCAATATGTACCTGTTGTATCATTATCTGGACGATTTCCTGTTGCGGCAGTATGAGCTAATACGCAAATATAACTGTTATAACCCATTGTAACTTGATCGCCAAGTACATATGAACTGCCTGAATACCAAGTTACTGCTAAACCAGTAAAGGTAAATGTTGTGATTGCGCCACCGCTTTGTTGTACTGTAATAAGAATATCGTTAGCAGGAGTTAAACCGCCTACTTGTGTACCAGCAATTTTAATTACTGCATTAGTTGAATATCCAGAACCATTACCAGTTTTAGTAACTGTATAAGTTGTACCGTTAACACCAACTGTAAATGTTGCGCCTGAACCTGTACCACTTGTAGTTGTATTTGTTGGGCTTACATAGCTTGCACCTGTAGCGTAAGTAGTCCAACGCATTCCTGGATTCAATAATGCATAATAACTTGCATTAGGAGGAATGATAGTTGCGCTACTAGTATGATCAGCAGTGACCAAATATGTATACGCACCAAATGATACTACAGCACCAATTTTATATGCAGTTGATGTAGTCCATGTACTTTGATAACTAAATCCAGTACTTAATAAACCCCATGATCCTGTGTTTGTTGTAGGAGGACTGTTGGTAATAGTACCACCAGTCATTGGAATAATATTAGTATTTAAAACTGTTACACTTGAACTGGTTGCACTTTGTACTACATAAGAACCATTATATCCAGTAATTGTAATTGTACCACCAGTTGCATACGGAGTAGTAGAACTAGCAAATGTAAGATATGTTTGTGTACAAGATACTACAGTTTGAGTACCATTATATCCTGTTGCTCCACCTGTAAACCCTGATACAGTTATAATTTGTCCAATTTGGAATGGAGCAACCGATTGGGCTGTGTTGAACACTAAAGTAGCTACGCCAGTATTAGCAGATGCTGAAACTGTAGTTGATGTAAAATTCTGACTAGTACTTAACTGCCATGTGCTTGCACCTGAACTACCATTACCTGATAATAATGCAAGAATAGTTGTTCCTACAGTAACACCAGTTCCGGAAATTACAGATCCAACTGTGATAGTTCCACTAGTAACACTAGATACACTTAATGTAGTTGAGCTAGTTACACTTGCAGTAAACACTGCTGTAGCTCCAACACCAGTTGATGTATTTGATGCCAACGTACCAGTTGCACCTGTTATGGTTACACTCTGTGGTGCTACAAATGGTTGAATTGTTTGACTAGCAAAATTGTAAGTTACACTTGTTCCATTTCCTACTGAAGAAGCTAATGAAAGACTTGTATTTGTTACGTTAGTTTTTGCAACATAAGTATAACCGCCGTATGTAACGGTATCGCCGACCGCATAGGCTGAAGACACTGACCAAGAATTACTAAATTCTAAACCGTCTACTAGTCTTGCAAAATTAGTTGTGGCAAATCCAGCGTTGGTACTGCTATGATATGTTGTACAAATCCAAAGACCTGCGCCATATTTTACCACGTCATTTATTCTGTAACGTGGGCTTGCTGTATAAGTTGCGCTAGACAATGATCCATTAGAAATACTTAATGTCCAAGTTGTTCCGCTACCGCTGAGAATTACTGTTCCTGCGGCAATACTACCACCGGATAACACTTGTCCAATAGCTGGAGATCCGCCTGTAGTTGTTAATGTTGTTCCGCTAATAGTACCGGTTACAGTAGTAGGTGCACTCCATGCACCTACATAAGCAAACGCCTGGTTCAATACATCCCATGATGATTGATTTGCTTCTAATCCAAGAGCAGGAGTTGCAGCCGCAGTATGTCCAGTGTTACAACGATACACCGTTGCACCGTATGTAACAATGTCAGCTACTTTGTATGTTGTACCGGCAATCCAAGGACCAATAAAATTCAAACTGGTTGCCCATTGATCCCAATAACTTTGATTCGTTTCGAGTGTAGTACTTGCAACGTGACCTGTATTACAAATGTAAACAGTTCCACCGTATTTTACTAAATCACCAATTTTGTAAACTGTACTAGCTACCCAAGTACCGGTCCACGATTGGCCATCAGCAGATAATTGCCAGTAATTTGATGACAAATCCGTATAAAAACCGTTTGATACACTACTACTAGTGTGCCCTGTTAAGCAAAGGTATGTTTTACCGCCGTATCTAACTACGTCATCTTTGTAGTAGGTAGTAGAACCAGCCCATGTGTTTTTCCAAACAAATCTAATTCTACCTAATTTAAATTCTGCCATTGTATACTCCGTACTTGTCTATTATATTTATGTTATTTTTAATTATGGAAACTTTGCATTAAATATGCCATTGCTAATAGCGACCCATCAACACCAGCCGCTGGGCCTTGGAACATAACTTTGTTAGCCATATTAATTTGATTACCTGTTGTAGTTAAGATACTACCTATACCGCTATTATCATTCACCACTTGCACTTGCCCCATAGTGGCACTGTTTACCTGACTTGTTCCGCCACCTTGACCTAATCTGCTAGCAATATATGTTTTAATTGCTCGTTGAGTACTAATAGTATTATCACTGTTTGCACTCATAGTACCGTCTGTACTAATAGTATTAATAATTGCACTTGAACTACCAACAACTAACGCACCTAAACTAATTTGTGTTAATCCTGAAAGATTAAACAAACTAGCACTTAGTGTAACTGTACCAGTTGCTTGAGCAACACCAAAAATATTACCTACTGTAAAATTACCATCTTGGTCAGTTGCAGTATAAAATACGTGGCCGCCACCAGCTTCTATTGTTTGAAAAGTTGCCAAGCTAGGTGTAAAGAACGCATTGATTGGATAATTTGTATTAACATAGTTACCGCTATTAATACTTAAAAAATCATGTCCTGTTAAACGAATTTGACTGTATAAAATTCGAATAGACAATGCAGTTGCATTAGCTTGCGATTTATAAACAGATATAGATTGGTCAAATTGCAATGTAGCAGATTGATTACCTAATGATCCAGATACATTAGTAATAGCTACCAGCTTATAAACTGTAGGATTACCGCTAATAACTACGTTTGATCCTGGAGTAGGTGTACTAGTCATTCCATATATGTTTAGATAGCTTCCAGTTTGATAAGAATCTGCATAACCTGTACTAGCACTATCTGTAATAACAGCACCAGCAGTTAGGTATCCAGTACCCCTAGATATAAATGTTGGTTGACCTAATACTCCATCACCGTAACGAATTGTATAAGATGCGGCTGTACTTGCATTTGGATCGGTAATAGTCAGTGTTGGTCCAATTACATAGCCAGATCCTGGATTCTGAATTCTAAAAGATTTAATCGATCCTGACGATATAATTGCTCTTGCTCGAGCAGTTGCTCCAGTTGTCATCACACTTGAGATGTTACTACCTGAGGTAATTGCTACAAACACAGCAGGCCCTGATGTAGGATTGCTAACTGATACTGTACTCCATGCAGGACTTGTTCCTACTAAATTTGCAGTCCAGTTGATACCATCTTGACTTTGTGCATTGCTAGTTGATCCACTAGCTATTAACATGAATAAGCCTTGACCAAAAGTTACGCTGAGCCACTGACTTGCGGCTGGTAAAGTCATTGCATACCAGTTAATACCGTCTATACTATAAGCACCGTTAGATGATCCAATTGAAACTGCAATGAACACTCCGTTACCAAAACTAGCTAATGTCCATGTTTGAGTAAATGGTAAAGTTGCTGTTGCCCATGTAATACCGTTGATAGCATATTGGCATTGATTGCTAGCTGTACTAGCAAAACTTACATAAGTTCCGTTACCGTAGACTAATGGGCCTCCGCCGATAGTAGGAGATCCAAATGGAATCCAAGTAGTAGCATTGTTAGTTTTAAATAATTCAAATGTACCGTTAGCAGTGGTTGTAGTAGTCGGAACGTATGCGCTAGCACGAGTACCAACTTCTAATTGTGCGCCCCATAAGTACAACCCGCTCAATCCATCGCCAATATATTGCTGTGCGCTAGAATTATTAATAACATCGATAAATGGATAGTTGTTAGTATTTGTTCCTACTGCATGGGTAGCTGTTACAGCAATTCTATACCAACCATTCCCTGCACCAGTTACGTTTACCGACGTTCCTGAATAATCTCCTGTACTTGTCGGAGCAGTAATAACTCCACCTGTTGCTAAATTTATAATTGCACCAGTGAATGTTGTACTTGGCGTTCCATTAGTAAATCCAACTAGAATTTGGCTACGTTCTGCGGCTTTAGCATAGATAGAAAATGTAACTGTTTCTGGACTAGCATTTGTTCTAGTATAATAAATTACGTGTTCTGCATTGCTAGTATTGTCAATAAATTTATAAGCAGTATATGTTCCATCTGGTGCTTGTGTCGCAACAGATGCTGGAACAATATAAGATAAACTTGTAGTCCAAGCGGCATTTGTTAACGTATTACTATAAGTTAACAAATTAGTTCTTGAACCGGTGTTCATTACAATAGCGGCATAGTTTCCATAATAACTGCTTGGAGCAGAAATAATTGGTGAATTACCAAATGTTGTTACAGGTAATGCACCTGAAGTAAAACTAGTACCGTTAGAACTATATGCAATAGTTGTAGTAAGTGTATTAGTAGCAATGAATAAACCATTACTGTAAACCATACTAGTTGTTGCGCCTAAGTTTGGTAAACCAGAACCTAAATTCCAATTAAGGCCATTTGTAGAATAGTTAACTAGTTGACTTTGTCCGTCAATTGTTACAAAATATCCATTACCGTATGCGCTACTAGCCCAATATCCTGAAGCTGTTAAACTTCCACCTACTGTACCAAAACCTGGACCTGCAATCGCAACTCTTGGTTCAATAATATACGAACTAGAGTTGTCGCAAACTGTTGGCTGGGTTCCTGGATAGGCAAGATCCCATCCTTGTGCGCCAGTTGCTTCAGAATAAATTGTAGCTACTTTACTTGTACTGTTGTACGCTTGAATATAACCCGACTGTCCTGCACCAGTTCCTGAAAGAACTACAATTCGCATACCTGCATAAACTAATGCGCTGTTTGTATCACTAGCTGATAGTGTGATAGTTCCGTTACTAGTACCATTTTGTGCCAATCCAGTTACGCTAAGATAACTTGTACCACCAGGAAACCCAGTGTTAGTAGGATCAGTAACTCTAATTTCATAAATGCCGGCATTACGAATATCATAAGTTTCAAATATAACTCCTGAACCGCTACCAGTGATAGTATATGACGGACTGGTATAATTTAATCCAGCATTGGCATATTCAAATGCTAATAATTTTACAGTATTAGTCATAACATAACCAACACTTGCTTGTGTAGCTCTGTTATTAACGTAAGCAGTAATTGGAGTTTCTGCAGAGTATACTCCTTCTGCTACAGATCCATATACACCATAACTATTATTGCCGTTGGTTGCACGTAATTTTCCGCCATTTTCACATAGATAACCTATGTAATTATAATAAGTAAACACTGATACAGCTTCTGAACGACCTAAACTATTAATCCATACACCAATACCATCACTTAAGATTTGTGTAAAATCGTTACATACAATACTTCTGTAACCGCCGGCATGTAATGTTCCATCTACTTTTAATCCTACACATCCTGTACCAAACGTTGTTACGTTTTGTACATACGGACTCTTTGAAGTAATCCAAACTGAACTATCACTTGTGCCAGAACCTGGATCTAAACTTACGAACGCTCCGCCAGTTGGACGTTTTGTGCCGTAAGAATTTGCAAGGCCTAATGATCCAGTTAACCCTTGAAGAGTCATATTTCTAATAATTGTGCCGTTGCGAACATAAAACATGTTGTTACCACTAGTAGCCGCAGTTGGTTGAACAATAGTTGTACGCAACTCGTCACCTACTAAACTACAATTAGCTGGAACACTGATCGGACATACTTCAGTATATGTACCAGTTTTGATAAAAATTGTTGCGCCTGTAATACCGTTTGCAATCAATTGAGCGCAAGCGTAGGCAATAGTAGCCCATGGGCTATTCAAACTAGTTCCGTACAACGGAGTATCTGTTCCTGCCGTTGATGAAACATAATAAACTTTACTAATAACTCCAAATGTTGCCCAATTTATTGAAGTACCAGAACTTGCTTTTAAAATTTGTCCAGGATTTCCAATAGGTAATCTTGATTTTGCGCCAGTGTTCCACCAAAGCGTATCACCTTGAGTTGTCAATACATTATTGGCATCTCCAAGACTATAAACTTTCCAATATGTACCAACACTAGATGAGCCAGCGGCAACATCAGTAGCAGGTAATGTGCCCGATGAAGAAGTATGAGCAAGTATACACTCGTATGACAATCCTGCATATGAAACTATATCTCCTAATACGTAAGGAGTAGGTGTTGACCAAAAACCTGCCCAGAAGCGACCTGGTACTAACAATGTCCAATAAGTTGCATTAGGAGGTTGTTGTTGATAGTTGTCTAATATACAAACATATAGATAACCATCATTTCTAATTACAGATCCAATAGTATATGAAACTGAAGAAGACCATGTTTGTCTATAGTAATAATTTTCTGTTACGATTTGCCAATAACTTGTGTTAATGTCCGGAATCTGATTAAGATTATTTCTGAGTGCTCTATAGCTATAGCCACCATAGTTAACGATATCACCTTTATAATATTGCTGACTTGAACTATATATAGGCGAATTAAGTCCCGGGAATTCTAAAGCGTCTAAATATATACTCCAATATACTGGAGAATCTGTTAAAAATACAGTAGATTGGTGAGCTACATTACAAATATATAAAGTTCCGTCAAACTGAACTACGTCTAATACGTGATAATTTGTAGCAGTTGCCCAACCACTCTTATAAGATAATTGTTGATATACAATTTGCCAAGCACTTTGATTAGCTTCTAATCCAGTAGTAACAAAAGATGAACTAGTGTGAGCAGTAATACAACGATAAATTGTTCCACCATATACGACTACATCGTTAACTTTATATTGTGTACTAATTGCCCAATTTGTTTTCCAAGCATCGGCTTGACTTACAATAGTCCAAGCACTTTGATTAGCTTCAAGTCCAAGTGCAGTTGAAATTGCGGCAGTGTGGCTAGTAATACATCTATAAACTAATCCTCCATAACTAACTGTATCTCCGGGATTATATAAATTAACTGCACCAGCAGACGTAATAGTGCCACCGGTTCCTGTCGTTGTAGTAGTATTTAGATAGCTAACTGAACTAGTTGTAACTGCTGTAACTGTAGCGGTTACATTATATCCAGACACACTATTACCGCCAACAGTAATAGATTGTCCAACAGTAAATGGATTAGATGATTGAGTTGCAAACACTAATGTAGCAGTTGTTCCGTTGCCAGATGATGAAATTACTGATAATGTATTAGTTGCACTCGGTGTCCATGCACCGCGCCATGTATACCCATCAAACATCTGTACCCATAGTGTAGATAATGCTAAGTCTGTGGCAAAACTACTGCTACTTGTGTGAGCTAACAAACAAACGTAAGCCTTACCGCCGTAAAATATTACATCGTCAGCAAGGTAACCATTGGAACTAGTCCAAGTTCCTTTCCATGTGTATCGTATACTGGCTATTTTAAAATCTGGCATAATCTACTCTTAATTGTTTGAACTTATCCCTGATGGGTAAGCATATTTTGTATTAATTCTGGCTACTAGTTCACCTGTGCTATCAACATAATAATAAATTCTACGATCATCCCAGCGGTATTGTTCGTAATTTAAATTGGCATATACCAAAGCGTGATTGATATCTCTATTGTCATAAAAATCTGTACCTGGTTCAAATGCAGTATAATTACCGCTAGGATCTCCAGGATTGTTAATTTGAATACTATCAGTTCTACTTAATTGATCAACAATGGCTAAGGTTATTTCGCCATCGCTATTTCTACGTAGTCCCATGAAGTATCGTGGCTGACCTCCGATCAATTCTTGTTGATCTCTTCCAAAATAATAATTATTACTATTGCTCATAATCTATCCTTAAGCTACTTCAGCATAGCTGAATGTGGCGTCAACACTACTAGCAGTATCCGAAACTAGTGTAATACTGCTGTTGTTTCCTAATACAATTTTTTCACTATTAGTTACTACTTTAACACTGGTATATGGAGGAATTATTAATCCGCTAATATAGTAACCTGTTGTAGGAGTAGAATCTGTTATAGTAATATTAACTGTAACATCGTAATCTGTTGTATTGGCTAAATTTAGACCAATGATTGTATAGATATTAGTTGCACCTGTTGTAAGTGGTGTTACTGGAGTTGTTCCTATACTTGCTTGTACTTTAGTGTGAAAATAGGTTGCCATGTTTTATCCGTAAATTAATGCTTGTTCTACACCAATATCAGCTGCCGACTGTGCAGTAACACCGCCGGCGCTACCAGCAACACTTACCCAGCCACCTGTAGTATAAACTTCGACCAAATATTGTTCAGTGTTATAACGTATCATACCAATTGCCGCATACGCATTTGCTGGTCGAGCGGCAACTGAACCGCTTGGAATAACCATACCATTTGTGCCAGATACTGCAACATAACCAGTGCCTGTAGTAGCAAAAGTTGTTATACTACCAGGAACAGTATTAGTAATTGTATTGGCCGCAATACTTAAATTATTACCTAAATTTACTGCTCCAGAACCAGTTGTTAACAAATTAATATTTGTATTTGTCGAGCGTGTGCTAATTGTACTGCCGTTTATTTCTAAACTAGCGGTTTTATAATCTGTTCCAGTAATTGAAGTTGCATTTATATTATTAATAGTTGCATTATTACTGTAAATGGTAGCCCAGTTTAGTAAGCTAGATCCCAAATTCCAAGAGTTAGTAGGAGTAGGAACAATATCACTATCCACTTCTCCGTTGAACTGAATAGTATCACCGACTCCACTATCACCTAATTGAATATTGCCGTCAGCAGTAATCATTCCAGTAGCATGTAAATTACCGTTAACTAAAACGTTGCTGTTAACTGTTACTTGTCCTGAACCAGTTGTGGTAATGTTTAAATTTGTATTAGTACCAACTGTACTAATAGTATTACCATTAATGTTTAATTGTGTACCAACTGTTAAATTACCTTGATACACAACTCCGTTAGTGCCGCCTGCTGGTACTAGATTGATTGTTCCACTTGAGCTGGAAATTGTATTGTTGCTTACAGTAAATGTAGCAATCGTTGCACTGTTGGTTGTTTGTAAATTGGTAGTACGAGTTGTACCTACAACTTGTAGGTCATTGGTTGGCGCGGTTGTATTAATACCGATACGGCTGTTATTAACATCCAAGTAAAGTAAGCTCGTCTCAAAAGCTAAATTTACCCCGTTACGAAGCAAATTATCTTTTAAGAGCGGACCCGAAATTCGACCAACAGCCATTTACGCTCCTCGTATACCCCGTGTTTCACGGTTAACCTAGTTTGGTGTCTGGCGTTACCCTTCTTCCGCATCCTTTAAAAGGCTCTTTGTCGGTTTACCACAGTTGAATATCGTAAAAACTTGGTCAGTTTTTACAGTAATAGTATTTAGCTGTTTTGATTTTTTACCCTAGTATAAGGGTCCAAATGTCCATAGTTTCAGTAACCTCGTCTGCACTTAGCACTGGGCTGAGACCGATACTGGGTACCCATTGTTGTAATGCGTTTACTGTACTTCCTGAAGGTAATGTAAGCAATAGTGGACTACTAATATTAAAACTTACTCCAGCATTGATGCTAGTTATTAATGTGTTGGCACTAAATGCTCCAGGTAAACTTATACCGGTTACTAGATCGCCTACTTTCATTCCGGTAGTTCCAGTAGTATAGATTATACTTGTTCCTGAATTAGATTGAGCATTGGTAGTTGCATTAAAACTAGTTACTGTATTTGATACATTGGCATAGACTTCTAAGATAGACAAGTCTGTGTTAAAACGTAATGTACCTAGCGGAGGATTTACAGGACGTTGTACAGTTGTTCCGACCGGAGGAACAAAACCGTTAGAACCGCTAAAATACAAGTATCCGTTTTGAGCACCAGTAATTGAATCTGCGGCAAAATTAAAAGTTAAAGGTGTAACTGTTGGACTGTAATTTATAGTACCTTGCTGAATAGTAATGGTGTTGTTAAGATTAATAACTCCAGTTCCGCTTGTTGAAAACTTTAAATTATCACCAGATAAATTATCAATAATATTGTTATTGCCGACAGTAACATTGCCAATGGTCATGCTACCGGTAAGAATATTAGTATTGGTAATTGCTCCAGTTTGTAGAGCATTGCTATAAATTGTATTCCAATACAAGCTACTAGAACCTAAATTATAAGTGTTAGTAGTTAACGGAATGATATTACTATCGACTTGGGCTGGTATAGTAATAGTTTTTGTAGGGCCGGATCCTAAAACAATATTACCATCAAATGTAACATTTCCAGTGGCATGTACATCACCGTTGACCAATACATTATTATTGGCTAGCGCAGTACCTATTACTAGTTGTCCGGTAGGATTAATAAAAATACTATCTCCCGAAACGTAATCGGTGATAGTATTTCCTTTTAAAGTAATTTTATCAGTGCTAAGGCTAGGAACAACAATATTTGGATTGCTAGATTGATTTGGCTGAATATTAATTACATCAAATAAATTTTGTACTTGATTTGTTGTAAAGTATAATTCGCTTAGATCTGCCTCTGTATCTACAATTACAGTAGGAGCATAAGTTAACCCGCTAATGTCAAAAGTTCTAGTTGGTGTATTGTTATTAACGCCAATGAAACCATTTGAAACATTTAAGTAGAGTAAACTTGTTTCAAATGCAAGATCATTGCCGTTGCGTAACAGATTATCTGCTAGTAACGGGCCACTAATTCTACCTAGTTCGCGCCCCATGATAGCTCCTTATTACTGGTCAAAACCCAGTAATGCTGTTACAATTTTACCGTATGGAGGAGGGCTACTAAAGAATAGATAGTAACCACTACCAGTTTGGCTGTTTTCTGTTATAGTGATCTGTGTTCCAGCAGTAATTGTTCCGCCAGTAGTTGCTTGACTTAATCTAATATTGATAATTGCATCAGTATTAGGATCGTTTAATATACTGGCAACTGTAGTACCGTTTGGAATATGTGTTCCAGATACTGTTGCGCCAATGATTGAATTTCCTGCATAGATGGCACCTACACCCATAACTGTTCCATAAGACCCAGCTGGCATACTACCAGTAGCACTACTGCTATAACTTACACTACCTGGAGTTACACTAGAAACTGTAAATTTGCCGTTATATGCTGATGGATTAATATCTGTCACTGTAATAGTTTGACCTACATAAAATGGATTTGCTAATAATGTATTAAAAATTAAAGTGGCAATACCTCCAGATGATCCTACACTTGTTACTGTTAAACTTGTTACTAATGGTATCGATGTTTGCCCAGTTGTTACATCTTGAGATACTATTGGTTGAAAAACTTCTGAACTTAGAGTAGGATTTTGTACTACTGTATAGTTATTACCAGCTAGTTGCAAAACGTTTTCCACAACTACTAGCATATTTTGTCCGCCAAAATTACTGTTGTTGCTACTGACATTTCCGGGATTATATAAACTATTTAAAGGTCCAAAATATACAGACTGCCCGTCACCGGCGCCTAAATTTTGTTGAACAATTGGGCCTGACTCTGCATAACGTAATGCTCTCCAACTACTGCCTTGATACACTTCTATGTTACTAGTAGTTGTATTATAACGCATCATTCCTGCTACTGGAACATATGGACGAGGACTTGTTCCGTTAGTAGTTCCACTGGGCAAAACTAGTGTATTTGTTGTGCCCATAACGATATTATTGTTTGTGTCTACATACAAACTATTGTCGAATACTGCTCGACGATTAAGTGTTTGACGTCTTAAAAATCTCATTATACCGCCAATGTACTTATAGTTGTTACTAGTGCGCTGGCGGTATCTGATTTAGCAACTAATACATCTCCATTGCCTAGCACTAATTTTTCTTGATCTAAACTTAATGTTTCGCCTGCCGTAATAGGTACTGCATTAACAATTAAATTTGTTGTGCTTAATGATTGTCCGTTTGGTACTGCATACAAAGTAAAATTTGCAGTATTAGCAGTTGGATTACTAGGATTAAACGCATTAATATTACAAATAATTATAGTAGTTATGGCATTATTGCCGCTACTTGAATATATTGTTGTATTTGTTGTTCCGATTGCTACCGATGTTAACGCCATAATCTTTCCTATTAAAATAGTATGCTTAGTAATACTGCTCGATTCTTGCTTACCAATTCATCTGATGTATTTACATTTGTGATGTATAGTCCAGTTTTTCCTGGGCCAGAAGTAGCTTGACTATAAATCTTTGTTTTGCCCGAAGTAGAACCTGGAGTCAATGCTTGATCATCAAGATTAAACACTCCATTAACTTCTACGTTATTATTAACCGCAGTAAAAATTAAATTGTTTGCACTGGTATTTGAAACTGTATCTTGATAAATGTTAACGTCACCAATTGTAACTCCTACAGGACTTACGGTGGCAATTGTTGTACCGCCAACATATAAATTGATAGTGCTACTAAATGCTTCAATTTTACTTTGTTCGCTGCCACTAAGAGCTGTTGTTGGATAAAAAATACGGTCAACTGATGCAACACCATTAGCCGCTGCCACGTAAGTGTTGACATATTTTTTAGTTGTAATATCGTTGTCTTGTGTTACACGTAATTCATAATTGGTAGTATTTGCTACACGCAATACTCCATTTCCATTACGCATATCAAAAATTAAATCAGTAGTACCATCATTAGTGATAGTGGCTACTTGTAATGCATTAATTATGTTGTCTGCTGTTTTTAATTGAAAAGTACCATTAACATTAGAGTTACTAACTCCGCTGTAATGACTAATACTTTCATTAAACATAATCTGTGCGGCACTAAAATTGCCGCGATTAATTTGAAATCCTGATTGATAGTTAAATGCTATCGGAATACCATTGCCGGTAACACCGGTATCAATAGTAAAAATATTATCAGCTACAGTTGTATTTGTAGATTCAATGGTAGTTGTTATACCTTTGACATCTAAATTACCTGTGATAATCGTTGTCCCTACTGTATTACCTGTATCCAAAGTTATAGTACCTCCAGACAAAGTCTGGAGTCTATAATTGCTTTGACTTACTTTAAGTACTCTTGACATTATATTCCTTCAAGGGAGCTTGCGCTCCCTATCAAGTTAGTTATTAACCGTTATCGATTACAACTGAAACGTTTACTACTGCTGTTGAAAAATTCCAACCAGCTGTTGCACCGCTGGCAAACTGAGTACCAGTGATAGGCACCAATGTTGCTTTGTGAGCAGTTAATTTGCTTACATAGTATGTACCGCCAGCTGAATCAGTTGCTTGAATAGTCATCTGACCTGATGTTGGAGTAGCAGTTACTAGTGTGCAAACACCGCTTGTACCATTTGTTGTTTCAACTTTGTAACGACGTGTTGCTGACTGTTTAATAATATTTGCATCTTCAGTTGCGCCAGAATCGCCTGCTACCCATGCTGTTGCTAGAATGGCTGAATAACGTCCGGTCGTTGCGCTACCAGTAGCACCAGTTGTTTCTGCTGTTGTCAAAGTTGCTGTAGCTGTTGCGGCTCCTGAACTTGTTAATACAATCAAATTACTAGCAATAGTTGTTGCAACTGATTGAGCAGTAGTTGTTGTCAAGCTGATAATGTTTGTACCAGCAATAGCGTGAGCGTATGTGTCAGCAAGTGTAATTTGACTGTTAGCAACGCTTACTGTAGCAACATAATAAACTGTTGAACCTGTAATACCACCAACTGTACTTGCGGCTGTAAATTGCATACCAGGAACAATTTCATCAACTGAACTTAATGTAACTAAGTTTGATGTAACTGTTGTTGCTGTAATTGTATAACTTGTTAATGAAGTGTTTACATAACCATCACCAGCTTGTGTAATAGTCGAACTTACTAGACCAAATGTTGCTGGAGTAATTTGTAGACCAGAACCTGAACTGTCAGAAGTCGATGGTGTAGTTGCTACAGCGTATGCTGTTACTGCACCTTTGGCAATTGAACCACCTGATACTACTGTTACTGCTGTAACTGTACCGTATGTAGTACCAAATGTAAATGTAGCACCAGTTGTTGTACCGTTGCTAATTGTCAATGGGCTTGTTGCATTAACAGCATTAGAGTAAGTTGCATACAATGTTGCGGCTGTTGCTGTTGTTGGTGTACCAACATAGTATGTTTGACCTGCGGCAATTGTTACACCACCAATAGTCATAGTACCTGTAATACTTGCACCGCTGATTACAACGCTGGTACCAGAAATCATTGCTGTACCAGTTGTGTTGAAACTAATTGTAGTAGCACTTGCATAAGCAACTGAAGCTAATGCGGCACTGGTAACTGTAGCTGTATAAGTCGAAGTAGCTGAACTAGAACCAATGCTTAAAGCACCAGCGGCAACTGGGTAAGCACGAGTTTGTGTACCGCTAATTGTAGCAGTTAATGTTTTAAAATTTGGTGTACCTGTTGCACTAACTGCACCTTCGCCACTTAATGATGGTGCTGGAAATGTTAATGTTAATGCGTCAGCGTTTGTAGCATTATAAGAACCTGCTGTTCCTACTGAAATACCGTTTACTGATTGACCGCCAAGGCCTGCATCGCCTGCTGTGTTTGCGGCACCAAAATTGCCGTCTGTACCTATGTTTCTATGACCAAAGTACTTTGATGATAAAGGACGTCCCATTTTAATTTCTCCTTCAAGAATAACGGCGTTCTAGGCCGTACGCGGTTGGATTTCCGCATAAAACTTACCCCATGTAAGTTTATACTATGTATTTATGCGTAGGTGATTCTTACGCCTAATTGATACAAATAAGCTAAATCCCTATGCGGAAACGCTGGATTGCTCTTAAAACTAACAACTACACCAAATGTAGGATCTGCTAAATTTGCACTTGTTAAACTTGTAGTTCCCCATAAATCATTAGATCCTCCATAGGTAAAATTATTACCCGGAGGAGTTAATATTACTCCGTAATCATCACCTGTGTAAATGTCTGCGGGCACAGGATTTATAGTACTGGCATAATTATTACCAATTAATTCACCACCTAAGGTTAACTGTATTAATAAATCTTCTATACGAGCATAGCGTTCCATTACAAGATTAAATTCTATACCATGTATTGTTTGATTGTTATTGGGGATTTTTAGATTTGTACACCACAACTGGCTGGTATTTGATAAAAATCTTTCCATCCATATACCACTGATAGTATACAATGGCTGATGCGTCACTGCATAATTATTTTCTGATATCGCTCCATTGTAATTCCAATCAATACTGTATTGATTAGTAGTTGTATTCAAAATCGATACATTAGAAAAACTAGTTGGACGAAAATACTTTGTAGTGGTCATATTATATTTACCCAAACAAAAAGGACTCCGAAGAGTCCTTTTCATTGTCTTTAAGACTAAGGTTAAATTACTGGAACTTAACGTTAGCTGAAGTAATAGCAACACGACCTAGATAGTCAGCGGCATTACCTAAAGAACTTGCTGTGTTTGACAACTCAACATAACCATAACGTGTCATGAATGAAACGACTGGTTCGAATGTTGATGGATCTAAAACAACACCACTGCTCATCAATGGAATGTATGGGCAATAGAAAGCAGGAGCATCAGACTCTGAAGCACCTTTGTAACCGATAAGAATATCAGTTGTGTCAACAGCATAGCTGTTTACATATACTTTCATAGCATTGTTTAATGTACCAACAAACTTAGTGTTTGTAGGTGCTTCAAATGTACCTTCTGTTGTACGAGCAAAAGCTGAAGTAGTAGCAGATTGTAGAATTGTCAATGCAAATGGTGATACAACAGCGTAGTTACCAGCACCACGACGTGTACGTTGAGCGATCAAGTTACTTACGCGGTTGATCATAACTGCTAAGGCAGCATGCTCGTCACCAACGAATGTAGCTGTACCACTTACAGACGCTTGGTCGTATGTGTAGCTAGCAGTACCAGCCAATGTGATCAATGATGCAATGATCTCTTGGTCGATTTCAGCTGTAATTTCTTGTGCAAGAGCAGCCATAATTTCTGCTTCAACGTCAATACCTTGTTGAGCTTGAGCGTCTTGAGCAGCCTCAAATGTCCAGCGAGCTGATAACTTACGTGTCTTAGCTTCAACTGTTTGTTTCAAGATCTGGATGCTTAAACGGTTACCAGCTTGACCTTCTAAAGTAGCTGTTGAGCTAGCTTTTGAAGTTGCGTCAGTTTGGTTACCAGAATAAGAAGCCGCAATCTTGAATGGGCTTAATGCCTCTTCACCTGCTACGACTCCAGCGCCTGATGATGTGTCAGCATAACGCACACGTAGAGTGTGAATTTGACCAACTGGACCAGTCATTGGTTGTACGCCTAACAACTCGTTAGCAATAACGGTTGGCATAACACGACGAATTACCGGTAGAATTACGCGGTTTAATGTTGCAACGTTGCCGGCAGAAGTGGCACCAGCTGTTGGGCTTTCTAGCAAATACTTACGAGTATTCTCTAGTGTTACACCCATTACTGATTTTTTTGTGCCTTGTAAGCCTTCTAATAGGGCTTCCTTAGTTTCTGCCCAACGTCCGTTTAATAGTTCTGACATTTAAATTTTCTCCTTAAAATTTTAGTCCAGCAAGTTTACGAATATCAACGATGTTGTTATCGGACTCACTGCTATGTTTGGTGTTGGAAATCTTATTTCCGGTTACTTCTTTAGCCTCTACTAGTGCCTGTTTCTTCTGCGGTGCATTGCCTGCTATTACGGCAGGCAAATACTTTTCAAAACTTTCGTTTAGACGTGCAGTCTTTACGCCTTCCATTAGCTCTCCCATGATTGCTTTTTGTTCCTTGTTTAAAGGAGCAAGTAACTCATTCATGATTGCTTTACGTTCTTGAGCTTCTTTCAAAGCCTGGATTTCTGCTTGTTTACTTTCTATTAACTTCTCAGCTTTAACAACGGCTTGTGCGGCCTCTTGCATAGCTAAGTCCTTCATGTCTATGACCTTGAGTAGTTTAGCAGTTTCCGATTTTTCATTTAGGTAGCTTGAAGAATATTCAGCGGCAAAAGCCTCGAATAACTTGCGGCCAAAATCTGCACGACGTGCGGCTTCGATGTCTTCTCTTAATGCTGTAAGTTCAGAAGTTAAATTCTTAGTTACAACACCTTCGACCATTTGAGCGGCGCGGGTTACAAATTGTTGTTTTACCTTAGTGATTTGTTGACGACCTTCACGAACTAAACGTACTTTAGTTTCTGCGAGGTCACGTTTGTCTTTGTAAAACTCTGCGATTTCTTGAGCAAGAGCTTCAACTACGAATTGTTCTAGTTTACCAAATTTACTTGCCATTACAACTTGATCTTCATGCAATTCACGAACTTCAGAAGCTAGTTGACGTGTAACGAATTCTTTCATTACTTCAGCTGCCTTCTTCTTTTCTTTAGCTAGCTTAACTTTCATTTCAGCTAATTGCTTACGATCATCTGCAAATTCGACAATCTCAGTAGATAGTTGCTCAGAGATCATACGATCTACTGCATCTATCATTGTGTTCTTGTCGTGTTCGTATTTTTGTGCAAACTCTTCACGTAATTGTTGAGTTAGTACTTCGCGACTCTCGCTAATGCGAGCTTCGAAAGCTGCCTCAATTGACTCTTTGATCTCCTCAGAAATCATATTGTTTTCAAATAAACCTTTTAGTGCATCCAACATATGATTCTCCTTATTATTGGAGTTTGCTTATTATATTCAATAAGCTCTCTTTGAGATATTTCTGTGCCTTGGGATCATCTTTCACCTCTTGCGCTATGCGTAAGGCATTAAACCCACCACGACTATTCATCAGGTGTTCATAAATTGGTGTAGGATATGCTCCAGGAGCACTAGGTTGAGCTACCATATCTACTGTGATAATCTCAAAATCTGATACTTCACCGGATCCGTCTTCTTTGACGTTTCCGGATCCGCGACTTGAAACACCCAACTTGACTCCGCTTTCCAACATTGTCTTGATTAGTTGTCCCATAGGGGTTGGTAAAATTTTCAGTTTACCGTAACCATTTGGACCGTCCATCCACATATTAACTATCATGTGGGACACACGGTCCAGGTTAATTTTTAGATCATCTGGATGATCCACTTCTCCGAGAACTGAATAACCGTTTTGAATCTGATCGTTTAAGGTCTTGACAGCCTTGCCAATCTCGTTTACAGGATATACACGCTGGTTAGCGTTTTTTATACCGCCCTGGATGCAAATCCCGGACATGTATAAATTTTTTCCTTCTTTGTCATCAGACTCAACGATCATTTTTGCTTCGTTGAAACTGAGATTCTCTCGGAGGTATAACATAGTCTAGTATGTTCTCTTATTTCTTAATTGGGCGAAGCGTACTTTGCTTGTTCTGCTCGCCACGTTGTCCGCCTACTTCACCAGTATGCGCACCTACCATTTCACCTGGTTTAGCACCTTTCTTCTCTGCGCCATGACCTTTGCCATCGTTTTTGTAAGCTGGAGCTTTCTTATTTCCAGGAACATTAACATTACCAGCGTTCATCATTTGTGTACTTGGCTTTAGCAATCCACCTTGTGTGCCACCACCATTTTTAGTACCGGCATCACCGTGTACTTCAACATAGTTCTGAGCAATGTTACTTGCTGTACCGCCCATATTGTTTACCATGTCACCACGAATTGTACTTTTTGGATATTCTTCTCCAGCATTTTCGTAGCTTCCTGATCCAACAGTCTTGCTTGAAACACCTTTACGCTCTGCACCGTGTCCGTCTTTAACTGGAATTACGTATTCCATTAATTCTGTTTCTAAATCGCCGCCCATTTCATCGCCACCAAATGATGGATCATCGATACCATCGTGATGTTCTGGCTCATGCTCTTCGTCGGCCATTAATTGTTCAAATTCTGCTTTTAGGTCTTCTAATGCATCTTCTAGATCCATTACGCGATCTTCAATATCGCCACCTTCTTCACCGTCGTCATCGCCGAAGCTCATGTCATCTTCTGCATCATCTTCTGCATCATCATCTTCTGCATCATCATCTTCTGCATCATCATCTTCTGCATCATCATCTTCTGCATCATCATCTGAGCCATATGGGTTACCTTGGTCTTTGGCTTTAGGCTTAGACTCTTCCTCTTCCTCTTCCTCCATTGGTGTCTCTTCACCACCAAAGTCGTCTTCTAAAAGACTTTCGTAGATTTCACGGCTTTTGCCTACTACGATATTATGAAATATTTCTTTTGCTGCCTGTTGATCATCATTGATCAAAGCTTCTAGCATGGCTTCAAATTGAGCGCGGTCAGTCATGTTTATTTCTCCTGTGATTTGTAATTGTGATACAAGGCTGTATTATATTTACACTTTTGTTAAAAAAGTGTATGGATATAGACGAAAAACAGTCAGTTTTGACAATTTTTCTTTATTATGCCGGTGGAGCCGGTGGAGTTGCGTACATTGAATGTATAAATTCTAGTTCGTTCTCTTGTTCTAGTATATGTGCTTCACTACTTTTACGTAGTTCATTAAGTTGTTTTAAAGTTAATCTGGTTTTACGTGTGTCAGTTCTGTGCATAACTGTATCGTCACGTTTAGGCTCGTAGCGTAAATCATTAGCCACATGTCTTGTATCAGGATCAATGTAAAACAATTCTCTTAAAATCATATTGTATTTATGCTGGTGGTGCTGTTGGAGCAGGTGTGCCTGCTGTTTGTCCAGCGGCTGTAGCTTGACTTTCTGCTCCTGGTTCTTCTTGCATATCCTCTGGAGGAGTCATATCACCTGCGGCGCCTAAATCTCCTTCAATGCCGGCGGCAGATAAGCCTGCACTACGCATTTCTCCAGCGGCATCAGTCATTGTAGGTTCGCCTTTTCCAGCTTCCTCGCCCCATAAACGTTCGTTTTCTGCTACTTCTTCGTCTGTTAAACCTAAGAAACGCTTTAATGCAAAACGTTTTGACATAAATGGTACTGCTTGAATGGTATTAAATGTATTAATACGTTCTGCATCAATGCTTGCTTGACGTGAACTGGCAAAGTTCATCGGAGGATTAAACTTTAATTCAAATAAATTAGCATCTAAATTAAGTCCTTTGGCATGCATATACATCTTAAACTCTTCATCAAACACAGATGTAATAAGACTTTGTAGTCTTTCACAGTATTTGTTAAAGCGTAACTCTTGAATGTATGCTGTTCCTACTCGTCCATCATTAAAACTTGCTTGGCTATCGTCTGCACCAGTAGGCAAATAGCTACTTGGAATACGCAAACCACGGAATAACTTGTTAGTAAAGTACTTTAAGTCATCAATTTCACCTAAGTTAGTCCCGCCGGGCAATGTTTCTACTTTAGATCCACGTCCTTCTGCTGTTGTTGGAAAGAAATAGTCTTCATTAATGCTTAAAGGATTATAAGCAGAGTCGATAACATTTTGTCCGCCACCTGATTGACTAGGAATTCTACGTTGATGTATCTCATTCTTAACACGTTCTACGAATGCCATAGCTAAATGGCTAGGCATATTACCTACGTCGATATGAAATACACGTCTTTCAGGAGCACGTTGTATACGATAAATTAAAATTGCGTCTTCTAATAGCTCTTTTTGTTTGTAAACTTTAAAAATATTTTCTAATAGGCTATTACCAAATGGATAATTGTTATCTAATCCTTCACTTAGACTTAAATGCACAATATGTTTTGCATCTAAAGCACTTTCATGTTGATTGAGACCAAATCTACTGCCGTTTCCACTAGTAGGACTATTACCTACAGTACCTTTACTACTACCTGGACTGCCCATCATACCGCCATAACTATTACCGCCAGCGGCATTATTACGTGGATTAATATTAGGAGTTATTTGTGTTACAACTAAATTTTCAAAATTAGGTGCTAGATCTTTAACAACATACTGCTCGGGTTTCTTTCCTTCGCTTTCATTTACAATAACTTTGATAATTTGACTAGGATCTATATAAGTCCATTTTTGATTTTCAGGATCTCTGACAAAAAAAGCATCGCCATATTTGAATACATTGCGTACAATACGAAAAATTCTTGTTTCAAATTTTTGTAGTTTAGTCCATTGTTGCATATATTCTGCAAGAATTTTAACTTCACTGTTAGTAGCTTTGTTTCTCCAGCTGACAGTAAATGGACTTTTGCCATCTTTTAATTTTTGTGTACAAAATTCTGCAAGAATATCTAATGCGGCATTAACTTCTGGATCACTATCCATTACTTCATACTGGCTATAACGTTCAATGCGGTTAGGACTACCTGTGTAAACGTCCGGCAAATAATTACTATAGTTAGTTTGGCTTGGGCCAAGGCTAGTACTGCCATTAAAAGGGCTTAGTGAGCCTGATGTGTTTGACGCTACAGGTGTAAAATACTTTTTCCAACTCATTTATGGTTGTCCTTAGGCAAATTTGTTGCCGCTTAGGCTTTTAGTAGCTTTGATTTGCATTGCGTTCAAATCAACAGTTTTTGAACTGTTAGCAACTAATTGCATTATACCAGTATTTAACCTTACAAGTTGTTCATTGACATCTTTTAGAGTTGTAGAATCTGTGATTATATTAGAAGATTGTGATTGTTGATTAGTAATTGCTGGAGCAGATATTTTTGGTTCTTCAGTTGGTAGCTTTAAAGAACTGTTTATCATTGAACTAGGATTATAAGTTGTCTGCGGTGTGTTGATTGAGCTTATCTTAGTTTTAATTCCATCAAACATACTGGCAAATTCTTTATAACCTGCTTCTACTCCAGAATTCTTTGCTCCCTTTGCTAAATTATCTAATTGTTGACGATTAATAACACCTTCTTCATTATGCAATAGCGCTGGAGTGCCGTTTGGACTAAATTGTTCAAGCAATGATCCAACTGATCCTAAACTAGTATTTGCTCTGCTAACAGGTTTATCGGATCCGCCCAGCCAACTTGGCATATTTGTAGACCACCAACTTGGCGATGATGGCATTTGTGTACTTGGATTAGACATTGACGGAGTAGATACTGTAGGTTTAGCTACTTGGGGAGTTGTTTGCGTACTAGGATTTGGTGCTGTAGGTGCTGTTACCGCAGGTGCTGCCGGAGTACTAGACGGCATTTGCGTACTAGGATTAGGTGCTACTACTGGTGCTGTTACTGCGGGAGTAACTGTATTTCCAGACGGCATTTGCGTACTAGGATTAGGAGTTGCAGGTGTTATTTTAGGTTGTGCGGCTTTACGTTCTGCTTCTCCTTCTTCCTTAGTAGGCATTTTATTTGGAGATGGTATTGGTTTGCCATCTGTTGTGGTAGTAGGAACAGGTGGAGTTGTTTTAGGAGTAGGAGTGCCAGTAATTGCTCTAATAAATCCATCGATATACTTAGTGGCTTTATCTGCGGCTTGACCTGATCCAAAGACTGCTGTACTATAACTGTCAATTGCTTTAGCTACTTGGGTGCCAGCGCCTTTTGCAAACGCATCGTCAAATCCTTTTGCTAGTGCTTCGGCAGATTTGGCGCCTCGATCTTGATTTTCGTTAGCGGCAATTTGTACTGCTTCTTTAGGATTTCGTGCGCTTCTTTCAAATCGTGCATCTCTTCTTACTTGATCAAGAGCTTGTTGTGGGGTAAGTGTACCATTGCTATTGCGTAAAACTTGTGCTACACGCTGACTAATTCTATCTTCATCTTGCGCTTTTGTAAAAGTATCTGCAAGTGGACCGCCTAAGGCAATTTGTCTTCTAAACCTATCGCGAGGATCATCTTGTCTATATACGGCAGCATCAGCTAAAGCCTTATTCATCATAGCACGGCCAACTTCTCTAGAAACCGCGTCCTTACTTGCACTTAGTTGTGCGGCACGCTCAAATTCTCTAGAGGCCTTAGGGCCCATTGACATTAGATAATTTTGTTGCTCTTCAGTTTTTCTCCCGCCTATTGCAATAGTTGCGGCTAAGTCTTCTGCACTTTTACCAAACACAGATACTTGTGCTTGAGTTCTAATAAAGTTTTTTCTTTGATCTTCATTCATGCCTTGCAAGGCAGCTGAATATTTTCCTTCTTTTAATCTACTTTCTATTTCTGCTTCTATTTCTCCACGATTTCGTCCGGTGGCATTTGCAGATAATTGTAATTCTTTTGCTAGTTCGGCGTTAGCTTCTCCTAATTTTTTTCTATTAGCTCGTCCTTCTGTAGTATCATCTAGCCTTTCCTTAGTATACATAGATCCTAAGGCTTGTAATTTCATGTATTCAGAATCTAATGTAATACCGTAAGCCTGTAATTGCTTGCCTAATTGACTATCTCTAGTCTCAGCGGTCATTTGCGTAAGTGTCTTACCAGATTCGTTAGCATTTTTACCAAGGCCTTGCAAAGCTACACTTTGCTTGTTCATCATATCTATGTACTGATCTGTAGTCATTCGACTACGAGCCATTTGATATACTAATCCAGTTTGATCCCCTCCGCCTAAACCAGATGCGCCAGCTTTATTAGTTTTTACACGCTGATCTTCTATTACACCTAATGCATCTTTAACTGTATTTCCAAGACCAAATGTTATACTATTTGTAGTAGCCGCAAATTCGCCTAAGGCTACCGCCGCAGGTTTAGCATTATCACCTAACATTTTAGTGCCAGCCGCGGCATTAGTAGCGGCTTGACCAAGTCCTGTTAGTTTATCAATAAAATTAGTAAATGGTTTATCATCGACAGTAGTTTTTGGCTTGGCGGCTGTATCCGGAGCTTTACTATTGCCCGGGCGATCTTCTGGTATATCGTTACCGTTTGCGTCTTTTGCCATAAAAAAATTCCTGGAAATATGCGTATATAAATACTAGATATTATATTTATCTGGAGATAAAACCATGAGTTTAAACCCTTTACAACAATACTTTAGACAGCCTAAAATTTATGTCCGATTGCCTAGTCAAGGTGTTTATAACAGCCCCGGAACTATTCAAGGCGATATAAACAATTTGCCAGTATACGGTATGACTGGAATGGATGAAATTATTGTTAAAACTCCAGATGCCTTAGTTACCGGAGAAAGTACTGTAAGAGTTATTGAAAGCTGTTGCCCAAGTATTAAAAATGCATGGGGAGTTAGTGTTTTAGATACTGAGTTATTGTTTACTGCTATTCGTATAGCTACATATGGAAACGAAATGGCTGTTACACACACTTGTCCAGGTTGCGCAACTGAAAATGATTACAATTTAGATCTTACAAAAATAACTGATCATCTTAGTTCATGTCAGTATGATAACAAAATTGTACTGCAAGATTTAATTATTAAAATTCAACCGTTAGACTATAAACAGGCCACTGAAATTAATATCAAAAATTACGAAATGCAACAAAAAGTATCTCAAGCTCAATTGATTGAAGACGAAACTGAAAGAAACAATGTTATTTCAAAAATGTTTAAAGATCTAAGTCAGATACAAATAGAAAGTTATATTGCTTGCGTGGAATCTATTGAAACTCCTAACGCCAATGTCACTGAAAGAAATTTTATCACAGAATACCTGCGTAATTGCGATAAAAGTATATTTGATGCTATTACTGCTAAAATTGAACAAAACAGAAAAACTTGGAAATTTCAAGGCTATAATGTTAAATGTGCCGAATGTAACCAAGAAAATATTGCCACTATAGAATTAGATCCTTCAAATTTTTTCGTCTAAGCCTAATTGGACTAAGTCCTGAACAAATTCGAGAACGTTTAATTAGGCTTGATAAGGAAATCTCAGATTTTAAATTAGAACTATTTAGAATTAGTTGGTATATGCGTGGCGGTTTAACTGTAAATGATTTACTTTATACATTCAGCCATGATGATAGGGAAGCCGCATACTCTATTATAAAAGAAAATATAGAAACTACTAAAAATACCGGAATGACTTTAATTTAACTAGGTTCAGGTTCACCAGGTTCTTGAATAGCTACTTGTGGTATATTAGGATGTTTCCAGATTGTCCTATCACCGGATTTCCTCACAATTTCCCATCCTGCATCATTAATGTAGCCAATTTCTCCAGGTTTGGGTTTTGCTGGGCTGCCAGGCTGTTCAGGAGGATTACCGGGTTCTCCGGGAGGTATAGTTTTGCCATCACCTTTTCCTGGGCCTTCTGGCTGACCAGGCTCTGGAGTAGGTGCAGGAGGTGTGTTAACTTTTTTGTCAAGTTTACCTAGCTCTGGTTCTGCAATTGGTAACTCTTCAATTTTCTTAATAATTGTTTGAATTGTAGAACTTTCCCATCCGGATTTTATTGCACTAGACACATTGTTTACTGCACGATCCCCTATAGATAAAGTATCCGTCCACATGTATTGTCCAGCCAAGTCAGGGCCTTCATACCAACCCCATTCTGTATTGTTATTTGAATATTCATTTACCTTTACCCATACTAGATCGGACAAATTAGCAATTCCTTTTTGATCACTATCTAAACCAGGAGCTTCATTTATGTCCCATAATAAAGTAATTTGTAAAGTACTAAAAAGTAACTTGAGAGCGCCTTTGCCAGGAGTAGTTAACCATTTTAGTCCCTTATTGCCTACAATTTTTCCTAAACCTGGAAGCAATTTTACAATCCACTCCCATAGGATACTGCCAGCAGTCAGTTTGTCTGCGGCTGTAACAGTTAACCCCGGTAACAGTGTCATAAGATTAGCAGTCAATGTAGTTATGTATGTATGATAAAATTGTTCGTTTGATAGTGTAGCCCATCTTTTCAAATCTTCTGGCTTATCTTTATAACTAGGATCGGCATTTTGTTTACTTGCATTATAAGATATAACTCCTCTAGATAACCAATAGTTTAAGGAAGCTCTATGTGTTAGATATTGTCTAGTAGGTTCCTCGATAGCGGCCATCACTAGTGCAGGATATCCTAATGAGTAAATTTTTCGAATAATACTTGAACCGTCAAATGCCTTAAGAGGTTTCGTATCCATTTCTCCTTTCTTAGCCGCCTTTGTAGCGTTGTCTATAGCTTCCTTGGTTTTTTTCTCAGCTACCTTATTCATTTGTTGAATAATAGTAGGATCATTTAACATTTCAACTTGGTCAAGTTTAGGATCAGCTTGGCGTAATTTTTTTAGCCAGTCAGCAAAACTGTCAAATTTTACACCGGGATATCGTGTTTCATGCAGTGTGGCTTCATAGGCATATCTAGTAGTATAGTCATTTATAAACTTAGTTTCAGCCTCAGTGAATCCACGACCTAAACGATATAATTTTCGACCAAGTCCTATTTCGCCTTCTTTTAAGTCGTGATTTTCTCTTAAGATAATTTCTGTAACTTTCATGTAGATATTTATCGGTATTAGTAGATGAACTACGTTCATCTGTTCTTCGCTTATCAGCTCGAACTAACTGTTAAGTTAATGATATAATTTAGTGCGAAGCACTTTAAATATTATCCAGATCGTTCAGTCACACTTTGCCCTGGCGGGCAAAATGACTAACATTATCCGAGTCGAACAATATCACCCTAGCATTTCAGCAGTTACAGTGGCGGTCATCCGGTACCACGAGCTGAGTCTTTATATGACGGCGGGCTCATGCACAATGCTAAACGCACATGAACCGTGAGGCTACAACCTCTCTTTTAGCCTTGAAAATTCTTCTTATAGTTCAAACGGATTATAGGCATATTCCATCATCGTCCTGTAAAGGATAGTGAACTACAACTCTGACACCAAGCAGAAATACCTTGCCGTCACACATCAGAACGGATTCGGGGCACACTATCAACGCCTGTGCGGGCTTATTTGGTGTTTTATGAGCCTGATTTATTAAGATTTCAGTATATGTGAACCATGTACACGCACTTGAATATGACCATTATAATAGTCATTTGATTCAAGAACTCTGCGTGAAAATTGTTCACGAGCTTCTATATAACTGCATTCTGCCTTGGATTTACAGTAAAATAATATTTCTCTGCGAAAGTTTTCTTGACCTAACTGCGTAACATCCTTGGTTAATTCGGGAGAACTACCGTAATAGTCCCGCCAATCACTGTCAATTTTGCTACGGATTTTCTTTTTTTTCTTAGTGCCGTTCTTGAGTTTTACTGTCTTGTAAGTAGTTTTGGAGAATTTTGCTAGTTTTTTGCCTATGTACATACGCCCTGAGATTGTATTTGTTATAAGATAAACAAACCCAACACAATCTTCAGGAAGAATTTCTACTTGTTCATTTTGATAGTACCAGGACATTAACTATGTATATTATTCGTCCTCAGTACCACCGCCTTTTTGGTTTGCCTTGCGTTGTGCCTTGTCTTGATCTAGCCAAACACGATACTGTTGTACATGTTCCCTACGTTCGCGAGCTATAATACGAATCTGCGCTAGCCAGTAGCGCATGTTTTCGCCTGCTCGTCTCGTGCCTCTAGCATGCCATCTTTGATTTGCCTTAAAATATTCCTTAAAAGCCGCCATGAGTCTTTCGTGAGACTCTTCATTTTGATGATCCGACGGCTCTACATGCTTGCTCATTATTCAGTAACTTCTAAATCTGTAGCATAGCTGGTATAGCCATTTTCTTTAACAACTTTAAGCACGTTATTCACACGGCCAATTAGTTCGTCCTTGTGACTGATTAGGAAAATGTTTTTCTTACGTTCACGGGCCATCTTTTTAAGTACGCCCAGTGCACCTTCTACGCCCGAAGCATCTAGTCCGTTGTCGATTAACTCGTCTACAAACAGTAAATTAATACCTTGATATAGACTTTCCCATACATCACGGAAACTAAAGCTCAGACCTAAAATAAGTCTGTTGCGTTCACCACGCGACAAGTTGTCAAAATCCAAGTCTTGACCCAGTTGTGTAATCAACACTGACAGATCGTTTTGGAATGTAACAGTATGTGGCAAGCCCAACTTGTCTAGATAGTAAGTAAGTCTGTTGTTAAGATAAGCTAGATTTTGATCAATGATCTTCTTGCGAATAAACGAGTCTTTTGACGTTAACAGTTTAAGTAAAAACTCTTGATGTTCTTTTAAACTGTTAAGTTGATTGATTTTATCCCACAAGATTTCTTGTAAGGCAGTATCAGTCAACTCGTCAATTTGTTCTTGATAGTGATCAGTTTCCCCGGCCTTAATAGTCAGCTGAGTTTCTAAGTTTTTAAGATTATTCTGATGCTTGAGTGCTTGTTCTAACGTATCATAGTAAGTGTCAGGACGACCTGTGATTTCACCTAACTCTGTAATATCGTGAGTAATTTTTTGAAGATCTTTTTCTACCTTGGCAAAATATTTTCGGGCTTCGTCAAGGTGCCCTTGTGCCATCTGAGTCATTTCTTCATGTTTGTGATCATGCAATTCTTGTTCACAAGCGTGGCACTGCTTATTCGCCAACTTCATAAGCTCGGCGTTATACTTCGTAACGCTTCGCTCCGCTTGCGCTATCGCGCTTTCTAACGTAGCCCGTTCCTTATTTAGGCTTTTTAGCTTCTGCGAAGCTTCTTCGTAAACTTTGAGCTCCGCATGCTTTGCAAGCTCTGCATCGATATCTACACTTTCAAGTTCGATAATAGCACGGCCTATTTTTTCTAATTCTTGTTGATGCTGATTGTGCCATGCACTTTGTTTTGTCAACAAATTATCAATACTTTTTTGAATATTTTCATTAGATTTCTTTGCCGCTTCTATGTCTGCACTTTCTTGTGTAATAGTATCTTTAGTTTGTCTTACTAATTCTTTAAGAGTTTCTGCTTTTTCACTTAATAGTGTAATGCCCAACAACTGCTCAATAATAGCTCGTTGATCATTAGCTTTCATACTTAGGAAAGGCTCAGTGTAAGTATTAAGTGCAACGATATGCTTAAACATATCCGGACTCATTCCTAATAAATCATCCAAGTCCTTTTGCGTTTCACGCATATCGCCCTGTGCATCATCTGTTTCTTCAGTTTCTTGTGCTTGGTCATTGACAAAGAACTGTAGCACGTTAGGTTTGCGTCCACGTTCAATACGATAGTCCATGCCGTCTTTTTCAAACGCAAGTGTAACCAACATATTTTTATTGTTAATCTTATTAATAAGATTATCTTTTTTAATGTTAGTTAAGGCATTGCCGAATAGTGCATAGCTGAGTGCGTTTACAATAGTAGTCTTACCCGTACCATTACGGCTTCCACTATCATCTCCGCCTTGATCTAAATTTTCACCTAGTACAAGCGTTAAGTTTTCCTGGGCAAAATTTACAGCTTGGGTTTGATTACCCACACTCATGAAGTTTTTTACTGTTAATTCTTTTAATTTTATGCTCATAAGCTGTTATAAATTTCCAACAATATATTTTTGTCAAACTGATCAGATTCGATGTTTATAATTTGACTACTAACAATCTGATCTACACTTTCAAAACTTTGAATGTCAATGCTTGTGTTAATTTCAAGATCTTTCTTTTCTGCAATTAGCGTAAGTTCTCGAATATTATAGTCTGCAATAAACTTTTCTTTAACAAAACTAGCTTCTTCAAAACTAATGTCGATATCTAATGTAACACGTAAATGCTGTTTAGGTTTAATAATAGTATCTGCTTCGTCAATTAACTGACTTAGTTTAACTGTGCGGAATGTAGGCTGATCTGGCCAGCTATGATATTCAGGTTGCCCTCCCCACTCTAATATCATCATTCCACGTTCGTCGTCCCAAGCATCTGCATAATTGTGCGGAAACGCATTGCCAATATACACCATATTTTTTTGTTGTTGACGTTTATGGAAATGTCCACTAAAACCTAATTCATAATTTTTAAAAGCATCTAATTGTATTTCACCATGATCCGGCATTTGTATCATAGCGTTCATAAAAAAGCTGGGTAATTCAAAGTGTCCAAATATATATTTGCCACCTTTTTTACCTACACTTCGCCATTCTTCGCCAACAAGCCATGGGCAGAGTGTGACATCTCCAATAGTAGTAGGCTCATGTACGACAGTGATACCAGGTATATACTTTCCAAATTCCACAGAGTGTATATCCCGTTTGTCTTTGTAATACAAATCATGATTGCCAGGAAAGAAATAGAAGTTATCAAACGCCTGCCCCAACTTTTCCAAGGCCCTAAGGCTATAATCCATTGTAGTAATGTTAAGGCTATTGCGATTATGATGCCAATCGCCCATAAAGATACCTGTATCACAACCTTCCTCCTTAGCTTTTGCAATGTACCAATCGACAAAATCTTCGCAGTCTTGGTTGTGAACACTGCTGTTAGATTTTAATCCAAAGTGTATATCTGTAAAACAAGCTACTCGTTTAAATAAATTACTCACTAGCTTCCTCATTTCGTTTTAGTGCTGCCGCATGTTCTCCGGCGCCTGTTCGACTATAACTTGGGTTCATACCGTTGATTTCTAAAATGTCATCGCGGATGTTTTGATTACGTTTTTCAATATTAATAACACGAACAAAACTATTAGTCACAGCCGCAGTAAAGTAAGCAAACGGATTGTCACTCTTTGATTCGTCAAATTGTAGTCCAATTTGTGTTAGTTGCAAAATAGCCTGACCTTTCATTTCGTCGTTATATGTATAGCCACGAACGTTACCGCGAGTAGCATAACGCTCACATAATTTTAACATCATTCGTGCTAGAGTTGGAGTAATTTGGCCCGCATCTTTATCAAAATGACCTTTCTCTAAATCACCTTTCCAATGACTTTTGCCCACGCATACCAGTTCATTGGCTTCATTATATTTCCAATGTTGGAACGGTGGAAAATTTACCTTATCTCTATGATCGGCAAGACTTTTAGGATTCTTTTTTCTTGTACTGTTTAACGGAATGTGATCAAAACTCATAATTCTGAATACCACATCAGTCTTGGCTATTTTCTTATAATCAATTTCGCAGTCTGCTTGTTTGACTTTTTCTCCTGCTTTTTTACGGGTTTCGTAATCTAGCTGACTTAATCTTTTGGCTTTTGCTCGTTTAGCATCTGCTATGCTTCTAATATTAATCTTGTCCAAACTGGGTAAAATTATATCATATTGATGATATTGGGGAGCAGTAAAACTACAATATGATGTTTTACTTCTGTGTATTTCTAATAACATATCCTTGTTATTTAGGTAGTTAACTTTAGCTGTCATTAATTAATTCTCCGGATGTTACATTATAAAGTATGCACTTAATAAAGTCAAATAAATAATATACCAAAAGGACTTTATTATGGGACTATTCGATCCTACACAACTTGCAGGCGCTTCAAATATTATAGATGCTGGATCGTCTGGATTCAACACTCTCAGCAACATAGGCGGTGCGGTTGCCGCCGGGCTTGCTTCTGGCGATATTGCAAGCGCAATTCGTGCTGTCAATTTACCATCGGCAGGCGAAGCAATAGGCGATACACTACAATCCATAGCCGCTTTTAAAGGCGATCCGCATCCAAACGATTGGCGTGTGAGATTAAGCATGTCTACTTGGCCCAGTTTTAGCACTAGCGCAGTATTGAAACCATTAACTGATGCAGGCGGTTTAATATTTCCATATACTCCAAAAATTAACATACACGGAGCTGCCAGTTATACACCAGTTTCTCCAGTACATTCTAACTATCAATTTCATGCGTATAGAAATAGTGAACCAGGTAAAATTGTTATCAATGCACCTATGTTTGTAGAAGATACTACACAAGGATTATACTGGATCGCTATGGTACATTATTTAAGAAGCCTGACTAAAATGTTTGCAGGAACTGATCCAAAAGCCGGTAATCCTCCTCCTATTGTATTCTTAAATGGTTACGGAAATTATGTTTTTAAAAATATTCCAGTTGTTGTAACTAGCATGAATGTAGAGTTAGATAATAATTGCGATTACATTGGTGTTAACGTTGTCGGTAGTGCTGCCGGAGCAGTAGAAGGAACAGCAGATGGGATCTCTGGTTTAGCAAGCAGTGTAGGAGGATTATTTGATGCAGGCAGTACAGCAAGCGGAATTTTCAGCGGCATTAGCACTATTGCCAGCGGAGTTGGCCAAGTATCTGCGTTAGCTGGTACGTTTGGTCTTGGAGGAACAACTAGCGGCGGAGTTACACATGTACCAACCAAGACTACCTTCTCAGTTACCTTGCAACCGATATATAGTAGAAACAGTGCTCGTAATTTCAGCCTTGATAGATTTGTTCAAGGTGGCTATCTTAATAACAGTTTTGGGTACATTTAATTATGGCAGCTACTTACACAAATACCAGTCCTTGGTTTAACACACCTATAACACAAAATTATTTAGATGTATTAACTATACGTCCGGTAGCCGCACAAGCTGATGATTTTCTTTATACAATTGAAAGTCAGTATACTTTCCGACCAGATTTATTAGCATATGATCTGTATGGACAAGCAACATTGTGGTGGGTCTTTATACAGCGCAATCTTGATGTATTGCAAGATCCTATTTTTGATTTTGTACCTGGAGTACAAATTTATATTCCTAAAGGTAGCGGCCTTACATCTGTATTAGGACTATAATATGAGTTTAGATGGCATTCCAGGTTTAATCGACTCAGCTACTAATTTAGGTAATACTGTAAACAATGCAGTTTCTAATGCAAGTTCGGCTTCAAGTTTTTCTGGATTTTTAGATAGTGTAACAGGTGCATTTAGTAGTCTTGGAAAATTCTTTCAAACTCTATCTGGCGTAAATTTACCTATTAAAAACCCCTTACATGCGTATGCATCATACGATTACATATTAAGTTTAGCATGTTTAAGTAATAACGAAGTAACAAATCCTGATAAGACTTACATGGCTGGAGCACCATTGACACTAATATGTAAAAGTGCCAATGCAGATCCTACTAATCGTATTAATACTGCATATGGAAAATTTGATTTCTTCTTTCAAGACTTGGCATTTGATGTTGCTACTCAGGTAGATGTAAATTTAACAGGAAATTATAAATTAGATTTTACAATTTTTGAACCCTACAGCATGGGAATGTTTTTTGAATCCTTGCAGTCCGCGGCTGATCAACTAGGTTATGATACATGGAGATCTGCAATATGGTTAATAGCTATTGAATTTAGGGGAACCAAAGAAGACGGTACAATGGTTCCTATTCCTAATACAAAAAGATATATTCCTTTTGAAATTAGAGATATGTCAATGCAAGTTGATGGCCGAGGGAGTGTTTATACGATTTCAGGTATGCCATCTAATATGATGGCGCTATCAGATGCCGTGGCAATGTTTAACACTGATATTTCATCAGATGGAGCAACTGTTGGAGAAATATTGCAGTCAGGGGAATTTAGTTTACAAGTTGCTCTTAATAAATTTGAACAAGAAAAAGTAGACAAAGGCTTACAAGAAAAACCTAATCAATATTTGATATATTTTCCTAATGATCCTAGTAGCGACTCAGGAAGCTCAATTGGAGCAGGTGGATCACTTTTAGAAACAGTTATACAAGCGACAATAGATCCAAGTGCCAGCGGCAGTACATCTGATGCAATTAAAACTAAATTTCAATTACAAACTAATACTATTACTAATGACCTTGCTCAGCAAGTTAGTGATTTAAATGAAATAGGTTCAGCTCCTATGGGATTTGATACTACCAGGGAAGGTGATATTCCTATGGGAAGAGATGATCAAGTTTATGATAATGCTAGTAAAACTTTCTTTGGTGGTGCTTTGACTCGAGATCCAACTAAGGCAAATTTTAAATTCGATCAAAAAACTAATATTGTTAATGCTATTAAACAAGTTATTTTGCAAAGTGATTACCCTAAGGCATCTCTAGATGCATCTTCTATAAGTCCAGAAGGATATAGAAACATGTGGAGTATACGACCTTGGGTATTTCCTTTAGGAACTAAAGCCGATTCAGTTACTGGTGATATTCCTAGATTATATGTTTATAAAGTAACGCCTTATAAAGTGCATGCCAGCAGATTAAAAGCACAGAGTCAAGCAATACCAGGATTTAACTTACTAAGTCAGCAAGCTCCAAAGCAATATAATTATATCTATACTGGTAAAAATGATGACATCTTAAGTCTGAATATTGATGTAAACAAATCATTTTTTCAAATTATGCCAGCTGATGCTGGAACAGAAAATTCGGATAGTAAAACTAATGAAAGGCAAGCTAGTGGTAGTGAAGGTAGTTCTACTAAACCACTTAACCTTGGATTAGGATCAAATTCTGTAAACAAACAAGGAACTGGTAGCTTTGTAGGTTATATCGGTAGTTTATTTAAGTCGGATGGCCACGGTGGCGGAGGAACAGAACGACCAGCAACTAGAGCTGCCAAGGCTTTTGTGGATGCAATGGCCGTGGAATATGATGTATATAATATCCGAATGGAAATTATGGGAGATCCTTATTATATTGCACACAGCGGAACTGGTAATTATACGTCGTCGGCTAGTCAATATGTAAATTTAAATGCCGATGGTACTATGAATTATGAAAATGGAGAAGTAGATATTGTTGTTAATTTCAGAACTCCTATAGATATTAATCAAACCACTGGAATGTATAATTTTGGAGCAAATAGTCAATCAGCTCCACTTACTAGATTTAGTGGATTGTATTGTATTACAAAAGTTGAGAATCGTATGTCTGAAGGAAAATTTACACAAATAATTTCAGCATTAAGAAGATCTGATCAAGAAAATCCTGGAAGTGCGATTGCTTCGGCAGTCGAAAAAGCTCAGTATCTTAATACTAACCCTGTAGTAGATAAAGGCAATCCGTCAGGGTCTGAAGAAGAATCTTCAAGTAATTAACATAAAGGAATACAATGGGAGGAAATAACTATACCGCGCCAAATGATAATATGTACAGTAGTACAAATTATCCAGATACACCCGTCGGCCCATTTTTAGCAACAGTTATTGGTCATCAAGATGGCAAATATTTAGGCAGACTTAATGTATTGATTCAACGTCAAGGTTCAGGTAATAATAATTCTAGTACACAAACAAGAATTGTGGACTATATGAGTCCTTTTTGGGGTGTAACTGGATACGGTCAAACTACCGATGATTCTGGAAATCCCGGTAATTACGACGGCACACAAAAAAGCTATGGTATGTGGATGGTTCCACCTGATCCAGGCTCAACGGTGTTGGTTATATTCTTAGCTAATAATCCAGCTAAAGGCTATTGGATAGGCTGTGTTCCTAAAGACGATAGTTATATGAATTTTATGACTCCTGGTATTGCTGCCACCAAGTTTGCTATAACAGACGATGCAACACTTTCTGTAACAACAGATAGTCAAGGTAAAGATTTAAGAGTTCCTGTGACAGAATATAATAAAAGATCTTCTGACAATGCTGGTCCGCAAGATCCTACTAGATTTAATAAACCAATACACCCTTTAGCATTATTTTTAGACAATCAAGGACTGTTGTTAGATGACATTCGAGGAATTACAACTAGTAGTGCTAGACGAGAAGTGCCTAGTACTGTATTCGGAATAAGCACTCCGGGCCCAATTGACAGGGACGGACAAACAGGATTAGTTGGAACAAAAGAAGCTAATGTGCCTAATGCACCAGTTAGTCGCCTCGGTGGCCAAACATTTATTATGGATGATGGGCATAACAAATATTTGCGCAAAACTGATGCTAGTAGCGGTCCTCCAGAATATGCTAGTGTTGAAAACGGAGAAACAGATGGCGATCCACTTCGTCCGCATAATGAATTAATCAGGCTACGAACTCGTACTGGTGCTCAAATACTATTTCATACTAGTGAAGATCTAATTTATATTACTAATAGTAGGGGCACTAGTTGGATAGAAATGACAAGTGATGGCAAAATAGATGTGTATGCTCAAGACAGTATTAGCATGCATACAGATGCTGACTTTAATTTTTTAGCAGGAAGAGATATTAATTTAGAAGCTGTGAGAAATATTAATATTAAAGCTGGTGGAGATCATCAGTTAGAAGTTGTAGGCAATAAAACAATAATTGTAACTGGTAATAGAACAATTAGTGTTAAAGGCACACATGACGAAACTATTATTGGAGCAACAAATTTATCTATTCAAGGCGACTATAATCAATTGCTAAATGGTGCTTTAGGAATCACAGTGGCTAATGATATTAATATTAATACTGCCGGTGGTACAGCTATTACTACTGCTAAAGATCTTAATATTAATACTACTGGCGGTAATAATTTGACAGCAGGCGGAAAAAGTAATTTTAATAGTGGTGGTCAACAATTATTTACGGCAGGAGGAAGCACAGAAATATCAAGCTCTGGCACTAATATTAATGGTGGTAATATTAATTTAAATAGTGGTAGCGCCGCGTCTGCTGACAAAGCCATAGAAGCAACTAAAACATCTAAAGCTACTTTACCAGTTGCTTTAGCAGTATATCCTAATCCAACTGAAACAGACGGAACTACTCTTAATAGTATTATGTTGCGTGTACCTACGACAGAACCTTATCCGCATCATGAAAATTTAAATCCTACGCTATTTAAAACTAGCAAGACAGATATCGCAGCCGCAAATAGTGCGGCACAATCACAAGTTAATTCAGGATCATAAAATGAGTATATTTTCCAGAGTTAGTGCAGATCTTAGTGATCTAAAAAAACTTGCCAGCGTTGCTCACATCGGTAATGGAATCAGTATTGATGCAGCCAAATCGTTAATTTCAAAGCAACTAGCTGCCGCTACAGGTGGTATTACTTCGCAAGTTTCTGGAGCAGTCGCCGGAGCAACTAAAATTGCCGGATCCGTTACATCGGCCGCTAGTAAGATTAGTGGAGCAGGGTTGTCCAGCGGAGTATTGCCGGGACCTATAAAGAGATAATATGGCAGACACTTTAACTCCTAGTATAGATCCAGTAATCGGAACTGCAATCGAAGTTCCTACACAATATTGGAAAGCCTACTCAACGTCTATGGATACGTTTGATAGACCACCTCCTCCAGCAAGCCCAGAAGAACAACAAACAGATGATACACAAGCATGGCAGACAACGGCCTAAGGAATATGTATGACTTCAAATAATAACCTATATGATAAAATCGTATTGCCAGCAGTTAATACTTTAACTAGCAATATGACAAAAATGTACAAAGGGTTTAGCACAGTAAGTGCTAATACTGAAAATTATAATCTTTATGATTTTGAATTAATTAAGCAAGATATTTTAAATCATTTTTATACAAGACAGGGTGAACGTCTTATGAATCCTAGTTTTGGATGTGTAATATGGGATTTATTATTTGAGCCTCTTACCGAGCAAGTTAAGGGCGTTATACTACAAAATGTTAATACAATAGTTAATTATGACCCTCGTGTCAAATCTGAAAATGTCACGGTAACTGCCTATGATACAGGAATTCAAGTACAACTAACCTTGCTTTTTGTGCCCTACAACCTACAACAAACAATGCAACTGTCATTTGATCAAGCTAATAATCTAGTAGTGCAATAAACAGCGCACATAATTGTTACAAATAAATACAATACTAGGACTACTAAATGAGCTCAACTGACAGACAAAATAACTTGTTAATTAATCAAGACTGGAAAAAGATTTATCAGTCTTTTAAAAATGCAGACTTTCAAAGTTATGATTTTGAAAATCTACGCAGAACTATGATTACATATCTGCGTACAAATTATCCAGAAGATTTTAACGATTATATTGAAAGTTCAGAGTACCTAGCACTAGTAGATCTAGTAGCATTTGTTGGACAAAGTGTTGCATTTCGAGTAGATTTAAATGCACGTGAAAACTTTTTAGAGCTAGCAGAACGCAGAGATAGCGTCTTACGTCTTGCAAGATTAATCAGTTATAATGCTAAACGTAATATTCCTGCCCAGGGTTTATTAAAATTTACCACAGTAAAAACAACAGAAACGGTAGTTGACAGTAACGGCAGAAACTTAGCTAATCAAGTTGTAACTTGGAACGATCCGGCAAATCCTAATTGGAATGATCAATTTATTAAAATAATAAATGCCGCAATGCCGTCTACTCAGCAATTTGGAAATCCATCAGCTAAAGATACAATTTATGGAATTCCTACAAGTCAATATCGTTTCCAAGGTACAAATACTGGCATTCCAATTTATGCGTTCACTAAATCTGTAGCCGGCCGCACAATGAATTTTGAAATTACAAGTACAACATTTAGCGGACAAGCATACATTTACGAAGAAACTCCAAAAGTTGGAAACAATCTTGCTTGCATTTACAGAGATGATGGTAAAGGAGCAGGTAGTAACAGTAATGGATTTTTTCTTAATTTTACACAAGGTACATTAACTGTAGGATCATTTACAGTTACACATCCTACTAGCAACGAAAGCGTTGATATTAATACAACTAACATTAATAATAATGATGTATGGTTATACAGATTAGATCAAAATGGAGCTGAGTCTGAATTATGGACACAAGTTCCTACGACTGCTGGAAACAATATTATCTATAATAGTTTGAATAAAAGCATTAAGAATATCTATAGTGTTGTAAGCAGAGCAAGCGATGCTGTTAGTCTAGCTTTTAGTGATGGTACTTTTGGAAATTTACCATTAGGTGATTTTAGAACATATTATAGAGTTAGCAATGGCTTATCATATGTAATCAATCCTGCAGATATTAGAAATGTATCTATATCTATTCCTTATATTAGCAGAAAAGGTCAAACAGAATCGTTGACCATAACAATGAATTTACAAACAAGTGTTGCAAATTCTGCTGTAGCAGAAACAAATGCTAGTATCAAAGCCAACGCTCCTCAAACTTATTATACGCAGAATAGGATGATAACAGCTGAAGATTATAACATCAGTCCGTTATCGGTTACTCAACAAGTTGCTAAAGTTAAAAGTATTAACAGATCAAGTAGCGGTATTAGTCGATACTTTGATCTTAAAGATCCTACAGGAAAATATAGCTCAACTAATTTGTATGCTAATGATGGCGTCTTGTATCAAGATCCATACATTCAATTAACTACATTTCAATATAACACAAAATCAGATATTGATGGTGTTATATATAATACAGTTTATGATTTATTACAATCGATTGATTTAAGAAATTTTTATTATAATAATTTTATAAATTTCTTAACTACTAGTCTTAATATTAGTTGGTATCAAACTAGTGCTACTAGTTCTTCTAGCAATGGCTATATTGGAAATGTAGTAGATGCATCTCCATTTCCAGTAGGAAGTTATACTGCAACTGATCTTAAATATTTAACTCCAGGTGCATTAGTTAAATTTGTCGCACCTGCTGGCTATTATTTTGATAAAACACAATCAAATAAATTAGTCTACGGCACTGTTGGTGCATTAGGTAGCGCAAGTTATATATGGGCAGAAGTAGTAAATGTTGTTGGTAACGGAATCCCATCTACTGCATATCCTGGCCCGATTACATTTAGTGTAGTAGTTCCTAATACTTCTATTATTACGCAAATTATTCCTAAATTTACCACGACACTTAGTTCTAGCGTTATAACCACAGTTATTGATTTAATTTTTAGTAATCGTGCATTTGGATTAAGATATGATGGCCCGACACAAACATGGCAAATTATTTTTGAAACTAATCTTGACCAGACTTCGTTGTTTAATTTAGGTAAACAAGGCGATGTATCTAACACTAAACAAGATTCTAGTTGGATGCTATTGTTTACAACTGATAACGAAACATATACAATTACTACAAGATTGCTAAGATATATTTTTGAAAGTGATGAAGAATTAACATTTTATTTTAATGATAATGTGACAATTTATGATTCCACTACAAATTCAACTGTTAGGGATCAAATTAAAATTTTAAATATCAATCATCAACCCGGATTGACTACTTCGTTCACAGAAGATTATCCTTGGGACGTTACATCATCATATAGCGGACTTGATGGTTATGTTGACAATACAAAAATTGTTGTATCTTTCAGCGATTCAGACTATAATGGTATAGTGGATAATCCGCAGTTATTTTTAGATATTGTTAATCCTACAACAGCTCCTTTAACAAAATATATTATTCAACAACGTTATATAATTTCTACAGGACAAGAAGATTATAGATATGTTAATAACAGTAGTAATATTGTTATTATACTAAGTTCAGAAAGTGCGCTAGGAGCATATAACCAGTATACAGATGGACAATATTTTTACTTTACTTCTACTGGAGTAGTAAAACAGCTGACTTTAGCAACTTCTGCACTAGTACCAACATTAGATTATAAAGTGTTTGTCGGTAGAGATAAACTTAAATTCCAGTATACCCATAGTGCGGATTTTGAAAGTAGAATTGATCCAGGCTCAAGTAACATAATGGATGTTTATATATTAACTAAAGATTATGATACCGCATATAGACAATGGGTTGATGGAGCAACTTCAATAAAACCTTTGCCTCCAAGCTCTGACGAAATTAATAATCTTATAGGATCGTCATTGGATCTTATTAAACCGATATCAGATGAAATAATATATCATCCGGTAACTTATAGATCTTTATTTGGGCCCGATGCAAGTCCAGAATTGCAAGCAACATTTAAAGTTACAAAAAATATAAATTCTGTAGTATCGGATAATGATATACAGTCTAGAATTATTACAGCGATTAATCAATTTTTTACATTAGATAATTGGAATTTTGGAGACACATTCTATTTTACAGAATTGTCTACTTATATTATGAATCAACTGACACCTGATATAACAAATTTTATAATTGTTCCTATTCAAAGTAATGCTTATTTTGGCAGCTTATTTGAAATATCATGCCCAAGCGACCAGATCTTTATTAGTACTGCAACTGTTTCTAACATACAAGTTATTACAAGTATCACCAGCGGCAATATTAAATCAGTGACCGGCTCGGCACTTTCTTCAATATCTTCACAGACTATAACTAGCGCAACATACGGAAATTTAAATGGCTGATCTTACCAACCCATACGGCGATAAAAAAAATCTATCATCAGATTTATTACCAAACGTTTACAAAACTGATGCTAATAAAAGATTTTTACAAGCTACCATCGACCAGCTAACACAACCTGGTGTTGTTAAAAAAGTTAACGGCTACGTTGGTAGAGAAAATGCTAAAGCAACGACCGGTTCTGATATTTTTTTACAAGCCGCTAGTCAAGATAGACAAAATTATCAACTTGAACCTAGTTTCACTATTAATGATCCACTAGGCAATAATATCTTTTTTAAAGATTATATCGATTATATTAATCAATTAAATGTGTTTGAAGCCAATGTTTCAAACCATAGTCGATTGAATAAGCAAGAATTTTATAGTTGGGATCCACATATTGATTGGGATAAATTTGTTAATTTCCAAAACTATTATTGGTTACCGTACGGACCCGAGACTATTAGAATTTACGGACATAAACTAAATGTCAACAGCACTTATACTGTTGATTTAAAATTAGAAGCTTCAAATAATCAATTAGTGTTCACGCCTGACGGGCTAACACCCAATCCTTCTATAAAGTTATATAGAGGACAAACATACACATTTAATATTAATAGTGTAGGAGATCCAATTAGTATCCGAGTAGCTCGATCTTTAGTAAACACCGATTTATATAATACTGGAGTTACTAGTCAATCGGTGCAATCTGGATCAATAGTGTTCCAAGTTCCACTAGATGCGCCTAGCATCTTATATTATCAAAGCGATCGCAATTTAAGTTTAGGCGGTGTGTTTGAAATATTATCAATAGAAGACGATACTTATATTGATGTTCAAAATGAATTATTAGGAAAAGCATCATATACTTTATCAGACGGCACTAAACTTAGTAATGGTATGAAAGTATCATTTGGTGGCAATGTGACACCGGCTAGCTATGCAACTGGGGAGTATTATGTTGAGGGTGTTGGTACTGCTATAACACTAACAAATAAAGAAGTGTTAGAAGTTACCAGTGTATATACTATTGAACAAACTATTTTATTTGATAGCGATTTATTTGATAGCAATGCGTTTAGCGATACAACAGCGTTTGCTCAATTAAAAGATTATATCACTATTAATCGAGCAAGTGTTGATTATAATCCATGGAGCCGATACAATCGATGGTTTCACAAAGATGTAATTAATGCAAGTGCCACATTTAACGGACATGTATCGAGTACTGATCAAACTCTAAGAGCAGTACGTCCTATTATAGAATTTCAACCTAACTTAAAATTATTTAATTTTGGTACTACTGCAATTGGCGATATTGATTTAATTGATAATTTTACAAAAGATGTATTTTCTACAATCGAAGGCAGTCACGGATATAGTATAGATGGTGTTCCACTAAGCGAAGGCCAAAAGATATTGTTTACAGCAGATACAGATCGTCTCGTAAAAAACAATATATATCAAGTTAAATTTGTGGATGTGTTACATTTAAATACTAACAGCAAACAAATTCATTTAGTAGAACTAGCACAACCTTTAGAAAACCAAGTAGTTTTAATTAAAACTGGATCAGTAAATCAAGGATTAATGTATTGGTACGATGGCACAACTTGGATTAAAACGCAGACTAAAACTAAAACTAATCAGCCGCCGTTGTTTGATATAGTAGATTCTAATGGTATTAGTTTTGGAAATTTATCAACTTATGATGGGTCGACTTTTGCCGGAACTGAATTATTTTCTTATAAAATTGCATCTAGCGGAGCAACAGATCCGTATTTAAGATTTGCTTTAAGTTATAAAAACATTTCAAATATTGGAGATATTTCTTTTAATTTTAATCTAAATTCAGATACATTTAGATATAAAAATGAAATAACTTTAGTTACTATTCCTATTAATACTGGATTTTTAAGTCATACTCTTTATTCAGGAGAAGTAGAGTATCTTAATGGTTGGCAAATTTGTAATTCAACTACAGTTCAAGCGTCTATTAGAATTTATAAAAATTCTAATTTAACAAATAATTTTAATATAGATATATTTGATGATATTTCAAACTTAAATGATCTACAAATAAAAGTATATGTTAACGGAATTTTCTTAAGTAATAATTCTTATACAATAGTTACAGGTTCGTTCTATAAAACAATACAACTGAATACACCTATAGCTTTAACTGATGTATTAACAATTAAAGCGTATGCATCTCAACCAATTAATTCTAATGGATATTATGAAATCCCTGTTAACTTGCAAAATAATCCGTTAAACGATCAGCTAACAGACTTTACACTTGGCGAAGTATTAGACCATGTTAACTCTATTGTTGAACATATTCCAGATTCTTCTTATACTAACATTAGAGATTTAGGTAATATTACACAATATGGTACCAAGTTTGTACAACATAGTGCTCCAGCAAGTTTAAATGTATATCATATCACTAACCAAACAAATAATGTTATTAGAGCTATTGAAAAAAGTAGAGATGATTATATTAAATTTAAAAAAACATTTATATCAATTGCAGAATCACTTAACACTTCTGATACTCCTCGCAAACAAGTTGACGAAATTTTAAAAATTATTAATTCTGATAAAACAAATTCTCAACCATACTATTTTAGTGATATGGCGCCCTATGGTAGCAGTGTGGAAACAGTAATTACTGTAATTGATTATAGAATACAAATTTATCCATTAAACAACGCATTTAGTTTAGATACTTTAACACCCAATGCAGTTGGGGTTTATGTAAATGATGTGCAGTTAATATATGGTAGAGATTATTTGTTTAACACACAAGGGTTTGTTACAATAACTTTTGCGTTGACAAATGGAGATGTTATTTCTATCTATGAATATGAAAGTACAGACGGATGCTTTATTCCAGAAACACCGACAAAACTTGGAATTTATCCAAAATTTACTCCTCAGATATATCTAGACACATCGTTCATTACGCCTAATACAATAATCCAAGGACACGATGGAAGCCAGATTTTGGCTTATGGAGATTACAGAGATGATGTTATTTTAGAATTAGAAAAACGAATCTTTAACAATATCAAAGTTGCATACAATACTGATATTTACGATATTGCTGACATTTATCCAAGTTATACTAGACCTAATGATTATTCTTTAGCAGAATTTAATCAAGTCTTAGCTCCTAATTTTTATAAATGGTTACTATTAGTCGATACTGACTACACTAAAAATCCCTCTTATGATTCTAACAATCCTCTTACTTATAATTATAGAGGATTAAGCTCTCCATCCGGTACAGATGTTCCGGGTTATTGGAGAGGAGTGTACAAATATTTTTACGATACTGATAGACCAAATATTTGTCCTTGGGAAATGTTAGGATTTACAATTGAGCCAAGTTGGTGGACTTCAGTATACGGACCAAGTCCGTATACTAGCAATAATCTTGTAATGTGGACTGACATTGCTAACGGAATTATTAAAGGAGATGGTACATCTCTAAGCACAGTTAATTTTAAATATAAAAAATCTTATCTTGTAAATCATATTCCAGTTGATGAGGATGGAAATCTAATTAGTCCAGCTCAAGCTGGTATAGTAAGTGGTACTATAACAAATCAAACAGCTTCAAGTTTTATATTTGGAGATGTTGGCCCAGTAGAATCTGCATGGCGTAGAAGTAGTCATTATCCTTTTAGTATATTACTAACTAGTTTATTATTGACTCCTGCAAAAACATTTGGAGTATTATTGGACAGATCGAGAATTGTAAGAAATATAGCTGGTCAGCTAATTTATTCGCCTACGGGTTTAAGAATTCGTCCTACAGATGTAGTCTTGCCTAGCGTTACAACTAGCAACACTCGAGTGCAAACTTCTGGTATTATAAATTATATTATAAATTATATTTTAAGTGATACTACTACTTTATATTCTGCCTATGTTTATGATTTAACTAATATTCAAACGCAGATTAGTCATCGTGTAGGAGCGTTCACTAGCAAAGAAAAATTTAATTTAATTCTAGATAGTAAGACTCCTCTAAGTACAGGAAGCGTATTTGTTCCTCAAGAAGATTATAGCATTATTTTAAATAAATCTAGTCCTATTAAATCAATTTCTTACAGTGGTGTAGTTATAACAAAACTTACAAACGGATTTGAAGTTAAAGGTTATAACAGAACTCAGCCTTATTTTGTGTATTATCCTTATTTGCAATCTGGAGCAACAGTTACTATTGGTGGAATAACTGAAGCTTTTACGGTATGGACAGAAAATGAAAACTACGTGGCAGGTAAAATTGTAAAATATATTAATCAATATTATCAAGTTAGAACATCTCATTTGTCGACAACTGTTTTCCAACCACAATACTTTACAGCTATAGGTAGCGTTCCTATTATCGGCGGCAAGGCCGCAATATTTAGAAAAACATGGGATAGAACTGCACCAATAACAGTTCCTTACGGATCAGAATTTTCAACAATACAAGATGTAGTAGATTTTCTTTTAGGATACGGAGAGTATTTAAAAGATCAAGGATTTATCTTTGACGAATTTAATAGTAATTTAAATGCCGTTACCAATTGGGAAACTAGCGCCAAAGAATTTTTATTCTGGACTACACAAAACTGGAGTACAGGACAAGATAAGTGGGACGACTGGTTGCCAAATAAATCATTTGTCTATAATGATATTGTAAGATATAACGGAGAATATTATAAAGCTATTAGTAATGTTTTACCAGATGTTAACTTCCAATCAAAGAATTTTGTAAAATTAGATGGGCTAAGTTCTATAGGAAGTTCTGTAATAAGTCTAAGCCCAGCGGCAGATAAGATAATTTTTAACACTCCGTTGAGTGTAGTAGACGATATTAGAAATCAATTTAACGGATATGAAATTTATAAAGTAGATGGCACGCCATTAGAAGCAATTTTTATAAATTCTTACAGATCTGATAATGCAGTAAGCTATAGCCCACGAACAGCTGATGGAATATACGGAGCAACATTTTACTTAATACAGCATGAGCATGTAGTATTGTTGAATAATACTACAATGTTTAATGATACAATATATAATCCTCCCACAGGTTATAAACAAGACAGAATTAAAGTATCTGGATATGTTAGTATAGATTGGTATGGCGGATTTGATATACCTGGATTCATTTTAGACTTAGCTAAAATTACAGAATGGTCAGAATGGACTGATTATGATTTAGGTGATATTGTAAAGCATAAAGAATTTTATTATACTGCCAGCAAATTTTTAGCAGGGACTGCAACCTTTGTCGACAGTGATTGGATTAAATTAGACTCTAAACCTAGCACACAACTGTTGCCAAATTGGACGTACAAAGCTGGACAGTTTACAGATTTTTATAGTCTTGACAGCGATAATTTTGATTCTAAACAACAACAAGTAGCCCAACATTTAATTGGATACCAAAAACGTCAATATCTTGATACAATTATACAAGACGATGTAAGTGAATATAAATTTTATCAAGGAATGATAAGAGAAAAAGGTACTAGAAATGTCTTGAATAAATTATTTGACGTACTTAGTGCAGACAACCAAGAAAGTTTAACGTTCTATGAAGAATGGGCAATACGTGTAGGGCAGTATGGCGCAAGTAAGGCATTTGAAAATATTGAATTTGTTTTAAATCAATCAGCATTTTTTACAAATCCACAAGCGTTTGAATTAGTAAATTCAATTCCTTATACATTAGTAAACGATTTTGTTATAAGACAAACTCCCAACGACATTTATTTAAAACCGTTAGGTTATGCTTCGGCACCTTGGCCGCTAACTACTAACTATATACCGTTTTTAAATAGTGCCGGATTTGTAAGAAATTCTGAAGTGTTCAAAAGTTTAGGCACGTTATCAGAAATAACAGGTATTGATCCTGACACTGGATTATTATACGATATAACTACGTTCAACGCCGGATGTTACATACAAGTTTCATTTGATAATAATTCTTGGAATGTATATAAATTTACAAATTTAAATTTAAAAATTCAATCGGTATCTTTTAGTAATTCGGTATTAACATTTACTACAGAAAATATAGTAGCATTAACAGTTGGACAATATGTTGGTATTAGCCAAGTTGCTTCAATTGCTGGATTTTATCAAATTACATCAGTTAATTTAAATTCGTTCTCTGTATCGGCACCGTTAATTAAAACTATTAGTAATCCTTTTACACAATCTGCACAACTGATAGTTTATGGATTTTTAAGTCAAAAAATACAAACTACTGACAATTTAGACGATGTTATTGATAATGATTTATCAGCTAACCAACAAGTATGGGTAGAAAATTATTCAAACGGCAAATGGGCCACTTTAAGTTATAATCCAATATACTCGCAAACAGAAATTACAAATACATTCCCGATAGATAATTTAAACTATGGTAAAAATATAGTAATAAGTGGTAACGGTAAAATAGCTGTTACAGCTATGAATACTGGAGAAATTCGTATATGGGATAAGGCAGGCCAGACTAGTCCATGGATTGAACGCCAAACTATTTCGTTACCTCTTGCTTTATCTGGACTAAATGTTGCTCGCAATTTATCGACAGTGTTGGCAATAAGCGATGATGCATCATGGTTAGCAGTTGGATCTCCTTTAGCCGGCAACGTGCCGACAAGATTTAAAGGAGTATGGAATATATCTTCTAGTTATACAATAGGAGATATTGTAAGGGTATCTTATAATAATTATACACCAATCTTTTATCAAGCAATTGCAAATTCTTCTGCCGGAATAGCACCGGCCAGCGATTTAACTAAATGGAAACTAATAACTTATGTACCATTAGACACATCAGGTACAGCTAGTGCATTTAGTGAACAAGGTCTTGTATCTCTGTATCAAAAAGACGGCAATAATATTTTTAGTTTAGTTGATCATATTGTTAGTCCAGAGCCCCAGAACACTGAACATTTTGGAAATAGTATTAAATTTGGAACAAATTCCATGTATATTTCTGCACCAGGATATACAACACAAGCGGGACATGTCGGAGTTATAAGAAGATTTAATTATGCTACAGTAATAAATGCGTCTTCGCCTTATAATCCAGTAGGATCGACCGGAACAACATTAAGTCTGACTTCTACTATTGGTATACGTGCTGGCATGACAGTGTCAGGTATTGGATTTACTAATCAGTATGTAGTTAGCGTATTAAGTTCTACATTATTAGAATTAAGCCTTGCGCCAACATCAATTCCTTCGGGAATTATATCATTTACTACAACTAGTTGGGTATTAGATTCGATTAATGTTTATTTAAGTCCTGCCGGAACGTCTGCGTATGCAACTAAATTTAATATCAGTGCAGATAATACAGTATTAGTAGCATCTGGATTAGCAAACAATTCTTACGGAGCTGTTTATGTTTATAAAGGCACGCCTTTTATTACTCCTACACAGATAATTACAGGATCTGACGTATTTTTTGGAGTAGCATTAACCTTGACAGATTCTGGTAATTACCTAGCAATTGGAGATATAATTACTACGATAACTAAAATTGATCAAGGTAATGTTACAATTTATAAATTTAATTCTAGCACTAATCAATTTAATTATTATCAAAGTTTAACAAATCATTCAGCTAAATCTTCTGGATATTTTGGAACTAATTTAAGTTTTATGAACGGCGAAAATACTCTTGTAGTATACAGCCAAGACGAAGACACTAGTCAATTGACTACCTTTGATACAATAACAACTACCTTTGATAAAAAATCTACCGCGTTCAGCGCACAACATACTAATAGCGGACGTATTGATGTTTATGATAGATATGCAAACAAGTGGGTGTACAGCGAAACATTACAAACTAGCAGTCAAACAACAGACGGATATGGGCTTGGATTTGCTGTAGGTGCAAATCATATATTAGTAGGTGCACCTTACAGTTTAGATTCTGGATTTAAGTCTGGAAAAATTTATGATTATTCTAAAAATTTAAATTCTTATAGTTGGAATGTATTACACTACGAAGTAGACAAACCTAATCCTAACAAAATTAAAAAAGCATTCTTATATAATAAAAAATTAGGAACTTTAATACAATACTTAGATATTATTGATGTTGCTCAGGGGAAAATTGCAGGCCTTGCAGATGAAGAAATAAAATTTAAAACATTTTATGATCCTGCAATTTATTCTGATTCGACTGGCACATTTACCGTAGTGACAGACAGTCAACAAGCCTGGACTAAATCTAAAGTAGGTATGTTATGGTGGAATTTAAGTACAGCTAAATTCATAGATGCGTATGACAATGATGTAATTTATAGAAATAGCAGTTGGAATACACTAGCAACTGGTGCAAGCATTGACATTTACGAATGGGTTGAGTCTTCAGTATTGCCTGCTGTATGGGATCAACAATCTGGAACAGTTGCTGGATTAGCCGCAAATATTAGCGGAACAAGTTTATATGGCAATAACGTTTATAGTAAGAGATCTCGTTATGACACACTAAGTCAAACAACAAGATATACTTATTATTTCTGGGTTAAAAACAAAACTACGATTCCAAATGTTTCAGGTCGAAATATTTCAGCGTCCGATGTGTCTACACTTATTTCAAATCCAAGAGGATACAACTATCCTTATTTGGCATTAACTGGTACTAATAGTTTTAGTTTAATTAATGTATCAAATAATTTGAATAACAGTGATGTTGTCTTATCAGTAGAATACTGGTTAATAGATAAAACAGATCAAAATATTCATCAACAATTTAAATTAATAAGCAACGATCCTATAACAACACTTCCTAAGTTAATTGAGCAAAAATGGATCGATAGTCTTTGCGGAAAAGATTCAGTTGGACGTGATGTTCCAGACTCAACACTTCCTGTTAAATTAAAATATGGTGTTGAAAACAGACCAAGACAAAGTATGTTTGTAAACAGATTTGAAGCTCTTAAAGAATTTGTTGACCATGCAAATATTGTGTTATCTGCAAATCAAATAACAAAAAATAAAAATATTTCAAATTTACAATCTTATGAAAAACTACCTAGTGTAATAACTGGATTGTTTGATTTGATTAAAACATCTGAAGTTGAAATTCCATTAATTAACACTGGCGGATATGTTCGACCAGTATTAGGAACTCCGGTAATTGCAGATGGTAAAATTATAGGCATTACTATTATAAATGCCGGCCGAGGGTACTTGTATGCTCCATATATTACTATAACAGGTTCAGGAGTTGGCGCAGTAGTCAGATCTACTATTAATTCAGCGGGCCAAATTACCGGCGCATCTGTTTTAAATAGCGGCGAAGGTTATACTAATAACACAACAGCTTCTGTGAGGGATTTTAGTGTATTAGTTGAAAGTGATAGCCAAGCTGAAGGATTTTGGAGTATATATTCTTATAATCCAGTTGATAACACTTGGGCAAGAGTTAGAACACAAAGTTATGATACTAGAAATTTCTGGGCATACGCTGATTGGTATGCAACAGGGTTTAATCAATTTTCGGCTATCGATTTTGCTGTTGACAATTATTACGGATTGAACTCTATTAACACAACCGTGAATCAAGTTGTTAAAATTAGAAATGCAAATTCAGGCGGCTGGGTGCTATTAGAAAAATATGCAACTTCTGCATCGACAGATTGGACACAGTCTTATAAAATTGTTGGATTACAAAACGGAACTATTCAATTAAAATCTACTCTTTATGAAAGTATCGACACAAATATTGGATACGACGGTTCGATATATGATAATGTTGTATACGATAATAACCCTTCTGTAGAATTAAGAATTATTCTACAAACATTGAAAAATAATATTTTTATAGATGATTTAAAACAAAATTATTTAGATTTGTTCTTTACCACAGTTCGATATGCACTTAGCGAACAACTATATTTAGATTGGATCTTTAAAACAAGTTTTGTTAAATCTACACATAATCTTGGAGTATTAGATCAACCGGTAACTTATAAACCTGATAATTTAAGTAATTTTCAAGATTATATTTCTGAGGTAGTACCGTATCGTAGTACCGTAAGAGAATATGTCAGCGCATTTTCTGGAACAGATTACGAACATACTTTAGTTACTGACTTTGATATTCCTCCAATATATGAAGATGGCATGGAAACAATTATCAATGCTTATGTAAGCAATGGTAAGATACAAGCGGATGATGCTAACATACAAACTTATCCTTGGAAAAACTGGTTAGATAATGTTGGATTTTCAATAACTGAACTTAAAATTGTAGACGGCGGTACTGGATATATTTCAGAACCGGTAGTAACTATTACTAGTGATTCAGGTAGCGGAGCAACAGCCCGTGCATTTTTTGCTAACGGAGTTGTTAATCGAATTATAATACTAACACCAGGTTCAGGTTATTTGTCAGCTCCAACTGTAACACTAAGCGGTGGATTATCAGTAAGTGGTAAACAAGCTACTGCAATTGCAATTATTGGAAATAGTGTAGTTAGAAGCAATTTAATTAAAATTAAATTTGATAGAACTACATATTCGTATTATATTACACAGTTAGATGTAAGTCAAACATTTACCGGCAGATCTGGAATATTACAATTTAATCTAACATGGGCACCAGATATTAAAGTTGGAAATTCTTCAGTAACAGTTGACGGTGTGCTAATTCTTAGAGATTCGTACACATTAGCTGTAAAAACAACCACTACTAATGGTTACACACAATATTCTGGATTAATAACATTTTTAACAGCTCCTGCTACAGGATCTATAATTGTTGTAAATTATATTAAAGATGAATCTTTACTAAATGCTAATGATAGAATAAAATATTATTATAAATCAAGTAACGGATCGTTAGGTACAGATTTTGCACAATTGATGACTGGAATTGATTACGGAGGAGTTATTGTAAATGGGCTAGGGTTTGATGTAGCTACAGGCTGGGGAACGTTGCCGTACTATAGCGATAAATGGGACAGCGCAGATCCTACATTCAATGATTATATTGTAACAGTTTCTGCCAATACACATTCATTTACATTACCATATACTCCAGTAGCAGGAGTTGACATTAATGTATACCATTCAGTTTTAAATACTGATGCTTACACATCAGATGGTGTTACTACAAGTTATCCATTTAATTTGTATGATGTATTGCCAGTAGTTAGTGCAAATATAGCACACCAATCCGTCTCAATCCAGACTAATTACTACCCTCCAGCAGGTGCATATATTCCATCGACAACATTAACTGTAGCTAGCACAGTTGGCATCGTTCCAGGAATGACTGTAATTGGCGCAGGATTTGTTGCTGATTCTATTACACTTGTTCCATTGCAACAAGTGGTATCGGTAATTAACAGTACCACTTTAAAATTAAATATTGTTCCAAATACACAACCTAACGGCACATTAACTTTTACAAAAAATGTGGCTAAATCTACTATACTAGCGCTATCTAGTGTAGCTGGTATTCAGATTGGTGATGCGGTATCTACGTCGGCAGTATCAGCGTTTGGACAAGATACCGTTGTTACTGCAATAAATTCAGTAACTAATGAAGTTACGTTAAATCAAATAACATTTGTTACTATACTTAATAGTTCGTCTATAGTATTTTCTAGATCGTTATCACCGATCTTTTCTAATTATAATGCTATTTTATCTGCTCCGTTAACAGCTGGCACAAATATTATCATTAAGAGTTACTTTGATCCTGTAAGAATTGACGACCCTAATTACGGTACAATGTTGCAAACTAATAGTAATGCAGTAATGAGTACTCCAGTGATGAATGGTATTACTAGTGTAATTACGATACCAAATACAGTTATTGTAACAGATGGCGATAGATTTATTTTAAGACAAAGCACTAGCGACGGATCAGTTAAGCCATTAGATCAGGATTATGATACAGCGTTGTCTGGTGGTGATATGGGTTATACGACTGCAACTGGTCTGGCACCTGAAGATATTATTGTAGATGGTGATGATTTAATTAGTCCTACAACTAGCCCAGCACCTGAAGAAGTAGTTCCAGGCCAAATAGTGGATACACTGGCTATTAAAGTGTTTGACCAGCCTAACTCGGGTAGTGCAAATATAAAAGTAGACAAATATATTGCAGATGGCAATACTGTGCTATTTGATATAACACAGCCCATTAACAATTCCAGAGCTCTTATAGTTAAAAATAACGATTCTATAGTTACATATAACACAGATTATACAGTCGATTACAAAAATAAACAGATTAAATTTAACGTTGCTCCAATAGCTGGAAATATAGTTAGTATATTCAGTTTTGGATTTAATGGTTCTAATATTTTAGATATCGATTCTTTTGTAGGTGATGGATCAACTACTGAATTTTTAACAAAAGCGCCTTGGACTACTTATGAAACAAGTTTAGTTTATGTTGACGGTGTTGCATCAGTTATTGAATTATTCAAAACAGATTCAACCTATGCGGCTTCAAATCGAACTGGTATACGATTTGGTATTGCTCCTGCTGTAGGTTCTGTAATAAATTATGTAATTGTCAGCGGCACACAACAAACATTCAGTATTGCTAAGACTGAAAAGATTCCAACAGATGGAGTTAATCGAGTATACAATTTATTTTATCCAGTCGGAAATGTACTTCCAGCAGAATCTAATATGATTGTAAGAGTAGATCAAACTATATTGTCTAGTCCGATAAATCAGTATTATACTATTGCCAATAATGAACTTAGTTATACTGTAGATGAAGATAGAGCGATTCCTTATAGTATTACTATTGATAATATATTAGTATATGTTTCTGGAGTTAAATTGAATCTAGGAACTGATTATACAATCAATTTAGGCGGCATAACTGTAACTATAACTAAACAAAATTATAATTTATATCAAGGCCAAATTTTATCTATTAGCATTATACAAAATAATGGTTATGCATATTTGCCTAATACACAACAAATATCTTTTAGTAATGTTTATAATTCTTCAAATGTTGTAGAAGTAATTAGCTTTTACAATCATGATATTTTAGATGTTCAAAGAACTGCATTTAACATTACAACTGATATATCTTACATACAAAATTCAGTAACATATTTTAATTACACGGGCCTTGGTGCTGGAATATTACCGTTAGATAGAACAGTGCTTAATGATTCGTATGTATGGATAACACATAATAATACATTATTGACTCCTTCGTTAGATTATAAAATATCAGACGATAAAAAATATGTATGGTTGGCTCAAACACCAGCTCTTAATGATGTATTTTCTTTAATGACATTCAGTAGTAATGTGTTGACTCCTGGCATTTCTTATATGCAATTTAAAGATATGCTTAATAGAGTTCATTTTAAGAGATTAAGCAAAAATAAACAAACACAGCTAGCTAATGATTTACATTATAATGATGTAGTAATCCAAGTAATCGATGCTAGTAATTTTGATAAACCTAACACGGCCTTACAAAAACCCGGAGTGGTTGAAATTTACGGAGAACGTATTGAGTTTTATCAAATTGATGGAAACACATTGAGTCAATTGCGCCGCGGTACACAAGGAACTGGAACGCCTCAAGTCCATCCAATAGGTACACCTGTGCAAGATATTGGTCCATCAGAAACACTGCCTTATTCTGAGTCTTCTACAATAACAACTATAATTAGTGATGGAACTAATATAGTTTCTTTACCATTCGTTCCTGAAAAATCAAATGAAATATGGACTTATTCAACTGGATTCACAAGCACAATACCTACCGGGTATGGTCAGAGCGACCAGCTTGAAGTATTCATCGCAGGTTATAATGATGCAATTGACTGGATGCCAAATGTAGAATATACAGTTGGAATTATAATTAAAGTAGCGTCTTATAATTACAGATGCATTACATCACATACTAGTTCAACTAATTTCTTGGCAGATAGCGCCAACTGGCAATTCTTTATCGGAAATTTAAGACTTAAAAAGAAACCGTACAAAGTTCATAATGAAACTATTGCACCTTATAGCCCAGCTGGGGATGTGCAGTTAGATGCCGAATTTGCAGTAGATGGAGTTAATTCAAGTTTACGATTAACAAATTTAATACCTGCCGGCACTCAAATTACTGTGGTAAGACGAAAAGGCATAAGTTGGGATAGTTCGTTAAATATTCAGTATGACAATAATAACATTGCTACTTTCTTAAAAGCAACTCCGGGTATTTGGTATAGCGACAAGGTTGGATTAACAACTAGTACAACGTTTACTGGATCGTTTGATAATAGTAGTGCTGGATTCGATGATAATACAGATCAGTGGTAACAAAGGAAAAACATAAAAAATGTCACAATTAATAATTAATACAACACCGGGAGCTGCCGATAGTTTAAAATCGGGAGCTGCCAAAATAAACAGTAATTTTACTGAGTTATATTCTCTTTCTATACCATCACTGATTGGAAATAGCGGAAAATATTTAACAACTGACGGCAATGTAGTTACTTGGCAACCGTTTGTAGCTACTAATGGTGTTGTTACCACATCGGCTTATGCTGATCCTGCTTGGATTACTAGCCTAAGTTATACTAAACTAACAAATACTCCAAACTTAGCTGTTTATTTGACTTCTAATAGCTTGTCAGTGAGGACTGGTGTTGCTAGCGGAAGCGGAGCATTAAGCTATTCTGCAAATCAATTTACGTTTACTCCTCCAGTGATACCTACATATACTGTTTCAACCAACAGTGCTAGCGGCACTGGAAGTTTGAGTTTGAGCGGAAGTGTTTTCACTTATACACCGCCAAACATATCATCATTTATTAGTTTGAATAATTTAAGTGTGATAAATGTTACTCCAAGCGGAGCCGGTAATATAGCGTACAACAGCTCTACTGGATTATTTACATTTACTCCTCCGGCAACAGTTACTAATATTACCGGTAATGCAGGAACTGCTACCGCATTACAAACTGCTAGAACAATTAATGGAATTAATTTTGATGGTACGACAAATATTACAATTCCTGCGGTTAGTATTGCTAGCAGTTTAACTACATTGCCTAGTACAGTAATAAATTCTAGTTTGCAAACAGTTGGCACATTAACTGGCTTAAATGTTACTGGAAATACAGTAATTACTGGAAATTTAACAGTAACAGGATCAACAACTAGCACAAGTACAAGCACATTAAATGTAGCTAATAAAACTATTGTTGTTAGTAACGGTAGTACTAGTAGCGCACTTAGTGATGGTAGTGGAATAGTTGTAAACGGTCCCGCAACTCCTGCTAGTTTTTTATATACCGCATCAAATACTAGTTTTACAAGTAATATTCCTTTAGTTGCTAGTTCGTTTACGGGTAACTTAATTGGAAATGTAACTGGAAATGTAACTGGAAATGTCAGCGGCACGGCTGGTACTATTACAGGAGTCTACGGAGGATCGTTAACTAATGGTCAAGTAATAACAGCATTGGGCTATACTCCAATATCTCTTAACAGTCTTAGTGTGTCAACGGTAACTGCAAGCGGCAACGGCTCATTAAGTTATTCTGCAGGATCATTTACTTTTACACCTCCTAACTTATCAAATTATCTTAACGTTAATAGTTTAAGCGTAACAACTCAATCTGCAAGCGGTAGTGGATCACTAAGTTACTTAAATGGAGTGTTTACATTTACCCCTCCAAACTTATCAAGTTATCTAACAACCATTACAGGTAGTCAGGTAATTTCTGCATTAGGATATACACCACTTCAAAATACTAGTTTAAGTATAGTTACCGGAAGTCCTGCTAGCGGTGGCGGAAGTCTTAGTTATAGTAACGGTATATTTACATTTACACCGGCAAGTGTTCCTAGCTACACAGTATCAAATAGTTCATCTTCAGCTGGCGGCGGCAGTTTAAGTTTAAGTGGAAATACATTTACATTTACACCTGCTAATATTCCTACTTACAGCGTACAAGCAAATAGTCCAAGTGGATACGGGGGATTGAGTTTAAGCGGAAATGTATTCAGTTATACGCCCCCAGCAATACCAACTGTTCCAACATATACTGTACAAACAAATAGCGCCAGCGGTGGTGGCAGTTTAAGTTTAAGTGGAAGTACATTTACATTTACTCCTGCTAGCGTTCCTACTTATAGTGTACAGACAAGTAGTCCAAGCGGAAACGGTAGTGTAAGTTTACTTGGAACTGTTTTCACTTATACTCCTCCAGTAATTCCATCAGTTCCTTCTTATAGTGTTACTACAAATAGTGCTAGCGGAGGCGGAGCTTTAAGTTTAAGTGGTAACGTGTTTCAGTTTACTCCAGCCGCCCAGTTATCGGCCACAACTACTACTACACTAGGCGGAGTGATTATACCAGCAGTTGGCACTAGTGGCATTACAAATACAAGCGGTACGATTGGAATTGCAACAGCGACTTCAAGTCAATTGGGTGGAGTTAAAGTTGATAACACTACGATTACTATTAGCGGTGGAGTTATAAGTGTTCCAGTTGCAAGTACTAGTATCGCAGGTGTTGTTAAAGTAGACGGGTCATCAATTACTATTAACAATGGTATTATTAGCGGAGCAGTGACTTACACATTGCCTACTGCATCAACTAGTACATTAGGTGGAGTTAAGATTGACGGCTCTACAATTACTATTAATAACGGAGTAATTACGGCTGCTCCAACTCTTGGCGGTGCCTTAAGTAGTAGAGCAACTGTATCAACTACGACAGCAAGTTTAGCCAATGGTACAAGTGCTACGGCAACAGTAACAGCGGCAAAAGGTTATGCACTATATAGTATTCAAGTTAATGCAGGAGCTTGGGTAACAGTTTATACTAGTAGTTCAGCACAGTCTACAGATAGCTCAAGGACAATTACAACAGACCCTACTCCAGGTAGCGGAGTAGTAGCCGAAGCAATTACAACAATAGCAACTACGACATATTTTACTCCAGCAGTGTATGGATTTAATAATGACGGTACTGTTGGAACAAATATGTATTTGAAAATTTATAATAACAGCGGTGGTACAAATACTATAACTGTAACCATAACATATTTAAAATTAGAAAATTAATATGGATTACAATCAAACATTTCAATTAAGTATATATCTGCATAATGACATCCATGATAATGGAATGACATTAAAGGAATATGCTGATGCTATATTAGCGGGTACTCATCCTATTTTAGGTCACGAAGAATTTGCGTATCAATTTGGAACCACTGAATACAACATGCAATTAGTATCTAACTGGGCTGTAGAAAATAATTTAACAATAATTATGGCAGAATCTGCTATTGCAACTATTAAAATACAAGGTACTTTAGGACATCTTAAAGATTTATTTTCTGTAACGTTACAAGAAATAACAGACAACAATCGAACTTATATAAAAAATATAACACCGGTTATTATTCCTGCAGAAATTTCTCCAGCAGTAAGAGATTTATTTGGATTTGATCAAAGTTTTATTGCAACTAATCATGCAGTTCAACATGATGCATCTCATCCTGAATTAGGAAGTTCATATGGAGGATCAGCAGTTACTCCAGTGCAGATGTGTACTGCCTACAATGCTCCTGCCGGAGATGGCTACGGGGGATGTATCGGTATATTCGAGTTAACATATAGCGGAAGTCCGGAAGGTTGGCAACAACCTGATGTTACTGCTAGTTTTAGTAGAATTGGTTTAACTTCTCCCTCTATAACTACAGTAATTGTAGATGGAGTAACTGTAAATTCTACATCAACTGCTGAAAGCATGCTAGATATATACTGTGCCGGAGCTGCCGCACCTAAAGCAAAAATAGTTTATTATATTGGACAAAACGGCGGAAGTATAACAGATGTTATTAATGCCGCAGTAAACGATACCACAAACAATCCTAGCGTATTAAGTATCAGTTGGGGCCTAGGCGATACTACCAGTTATGATACAGCGTTTCAATCAGGCACTGTTAAGGGAATAACATTTTTTGTCAGTGCAGGCGATAGCGGCGCAGTTAATTTAAGTATGGCAGCAACAGTTTGTAGTCAATACATTGTATCAGCAGGCGGCACAAATGTAACACTTAACGGATCTAATGCACTTACGGCCGAAGTAGCATGGGGAGATAGTGCTGGCACTGGTCAAGGTTCAAACGGATCAAATCATAACGGAGCAACTGGTGGAGGACATAGTTCCAGTGTTGCAGTTCCAAGTTGGCAGTCTGGACTAACATATACGACTACTACAGTATCTAACTCATCGGGATTGGGAACTCCAACTTCGTTGCCTTACAGAGGTGTTCCTGATTGGAGTGCTCCTGCTGATCCTAACACAGGGTATCAATTTTATATTGGCGGCACAAGTAGTGCGCAAGGATCACAAGTACAGTATGGAGGTACCAGTGCTGCCGCTCCATTTCTTGCAGGCCTATGGGTGCGCCTAACACAACTATTAGGTTATCGAATACCCTTTAATATGACAACATTTTATGCTAACAGCACAACACTATTCAACGACGTAACCACTGGAAACAACAGAGACGGTTACTCTACTGGCTATGTTTGCACTGCTGGATGGGATGCTGTGACAGGATTAGGCAGTCCAAAAGCTGATCAAATTTATAAATTATTCCATACAGGACAAACATACCCTAAACAAAATTTTGGTTTTAGGCCTAATGGACCGGCATACCCCCGAATATCAACCGGTGCAAGAACGGATTAAACTAGCACATAATGAATACGCATAAATATAAGATAAAGAGAGACCAACATGCAGAGTAAAGACCTAACCGGAATCCACATTGAGGGACATATTAAAATATGGGATCCTGAAAGTAAAGAAATCTATATTAATAAACGTAATGCAATTCATTACGAAAACATTAGTACAGCATTAGCCAATAGCTTATCCAACAACACTGATGGCGGATTTATTAGCCAAATGGCATTTGGCAACGGCGGAACTGCAATTGATCCTACAGGAATTATTACATATTTTACTCCAAACAGTAGCGGAAGTAATGCTAGTTTATACAATCAAACTTATTCTAAAATAGTTAATCAAAATTCTACTAGCAATACTGATCCTACTAGAAATTATATGGAAGTTAGGCATGTTACTGGTACAAACTATAGTGATGTATTTGTAACTTGTTTATTAGATTACGGCGATGGCAATGGTTCTGGACAGAGCGCATTTGATAATACTAACAATAACAATAGTACTTTTGTGTTCGACGAGCTAGGTTTAGTTAGTTATAGCGCCAGTGGCAATCCGCTTTTATTAACTCACGTAATTTTTCATCCAGTTCAAAAAAGTCTTAATAGACTTATTCAAATTGATTATACTGTGAGATTACAAAGTTTAACTGGCCTAGTGTCAGTTTAAGGGGTAGCAAATGCCATATCAAGTTACGTTTACTGATTCAACAAATCCTGCTAAACCGCCAATCACAGTAGCTGATCAAGCTCTTAATAATCAAACTAGTTTAACATTTGTTGGAAAAAATTATGCAGGTTATGCTCCTATTGTTGCTAACGATTTTTTACATTTATTAGAAAACTTTGCGTCTAATACTGCGCCTAGCAATCCTGTAGAAGGTCAGTTATGGTATGATAATACTAGCGGTGTTCATTTATTAAAAATTTATGACGGTACTACATGGACTGCGGCAGGATCAGTAAAGAAAAGTGCAAGCAGTCAACAACCTGCACCGGCAAATAGTGTGGCAGGAGATTTATGGACTGACACTACAAATAGCCAATTGTATATTTTTACAGGTAGTAATTGGGTTTTAGTCGGGCCTCAATTTAGTCAAGGTACTTTAACTGGCCCGCAAGTTGAAAATATTATTGATAGTGTTAATGTTTCTCATAGCGTTGTTACCATTTATTCAAATAATAATCGTGTAGCAATCATTAGTCAGGATTCTTTTACTCCTAAGTCAACGTTACTTGGGTTCGCATCAATTAATAAAGGTATTAATTTATATACAATTAGTACTGATGCAAATCCATCAGATGGTCTTAGTGCAGGATTATGGGGAACTGCACAGCAGGCAGCTTCATTATTGTATAATGGATCCGCAGTGGCGTCTACTAATTTTTTAAGAAAAGATATTTCAGATGTTAGTAGTTTTCCTATTAGTGTAAGAGCTAACGGCGGTATAACAGTTGGAAGTGCATTAAGTGTTAGTTTGGTAACAGATAATACAGGTAACGGAATTCTGTATAACAACTCTAGTAATAAGAGTATGAGTATTAGAGTTACACAGTCAAATGTGCCATATACTGCATTATATATTGATTCTACTTTAAAAATTGGTGTAGGAAAAAATAATTCAAGCCCTCAGGCAACCTTAGATGTTATAGGCCAAGTAAACATTGGCAATGATACTGCATCTAGTTTATTTGGAAGATTATTAGTTAACGGAACTAATGATGTAGGAGATTTAAGCACTGGAATAACTGATCCCGGTGGTCCAAGTATACAAACATTAGGTGGTTTGAAAGTAGCTAAAAAAACTGCATTAGGCGATGACACTACAATTAACGGACAATTATATTTAAATTGGCTTGATTCGAACGGAATCCCACAGACAGGATCAGCGTTATTACCAACTACAACCGGCATATATGATATTGGTAGCAGTTCTTATAGTTTTAGAAACATTTATGCTAATACATTTGTAGGAAATTTTACTGGAACTTTTACTGGTACACTACAAGGTAGCATAAGTGGATCGGCCGCAAGACTAGCAAGTGCCACAGAATTTATTTTACGAGGCGATGTAGCTAGTAGCGATGGCGGAACAGCATTTACTGGCCAAACTACTAATGGAACCGCTTATTTAAATACTGTTATCAGCCCTGATTTTATATCAACGAAACAATCAGCGGCTGATTCATTAGTAACTGATCAACTATTAGTATACAGACCATCTGTTGGTTTAATTAATATGACTAAACAAGTCTTGTTTAATCATATTCCACAGATTCCAGTAGGAGTTATTTTTCCTTATGCTGGATCTGCTAGTTCAGTTCCTACAGGTTATTTGTTATGCGATGGCAGCGAAGTTCTAACATCAAAATATTCAACCTTGTTCAGCATAATTGGGTATACTTATAAACCTGCTAGTTCGTTAATTGGATTTGGAACATTTGGATTACCTGATCTTAGAGGTAGATTCCCGTTAGGTAAAGATGATATGAATAACGGACAGGAAGTTCCAAGCTCGGACGGATCTGGAACATTAGTAAATGCCGGCGGTGGTTCTGCTAACCGTGTTTCAGATATTACTGGTAAAACTTTAGGAACAGGTTCAGGTACTCAGCAAGTTACAATCGCAACTAAAAACCTACCAGACCACAAGCATAATTTAAGTAGTAGTGCCGCGCAGTATTATGCTCCAGGTCTGCCAACTGGTGTACCTGATCCGGCAGCAATTCCTTCATATGGTTTACCTAATTTTAGTACCGGTTCAGGTCTTCCAAACAGCGGAGGAGTAATTCCAGATCAAAATACTACGTTAGGAAATGCATTGAATGTGATGAATCCGTATGCAACTCTTAATTATATCATCTATACCGGAGTCATTTAATGACATATTCAATTATTTTAACTAACGGAAGTACTTTAACGCAGATTGCAGATGGTACACTTGATCAAACATCGACAGATCTTACACTAATTGGTAAAAATGCTAGCGGTTACGGAAACTATATTGATAATAATTTTGTAAATTTACTTGAAAATTTTGCTAACATAACACAACCGATACGTCCAATAACTGGACAACTATGGTTCGATACTACTGAAAATCGTTTAAAAGTTTATGACGGCACTGTATTTAAGGTTAGCGGCGGAACAATTATATCTAATACTGTTCCTAGCAGTATAACTGCCGGCGATCTATGGATAGATAGTGCCCGCCAACAGCTTTATTTTAATGATGGTACTAGTACAAAACTAGCAGGACCTATATATACTTCTACTCAAGGTATTACTGGGTTTAGTACATCTGATGTATTAGACATTAACAATATAAGCCATACAATTTTATTACTTTATGTTGCTCAAACATTAATCGGAATATTCAGTAAAGATAATTTTACACCGGCTACCGCAATAGGCGGGTTTACCGGTAGTATAACGGCAGGTTTCAATGTAGGGAATTATTCTGGAATTAAATTTAGTACACCGACAACACAAGCTGATTATTTGTTGGCTCCGGACGGAACACACAAAACTGCCGCGAACTTTTTAAGTACAACTGATAGTTCAAGCACAACCGGCACCATTACTATTCAAAATTCCACACCTTTAGTGTTGGGAGTTGGCGCCAACACAGAAATAGATGCTACATCGACATTATTTCAGATTAAGTCAAATACTGTAAATCAAAATTTTGGAATTAATACTTTCAATAATAGCGGATTGCAGAATAGTTTGTTTATTAATAGTGCAAACAAGTATGTTGGAATTTATACAAACACTCCAACCAGTACGTTAGATGTTAATGGTGATGTTACTGTAGAGGGTAATCTTACAGTAAAAGGCAGTACCTTAACTGTTAGTACGACAGTAATTAATATTGCTGACAAATATATTACATTGGGCCAAGTTCAAACTCCTAATAATAGTACAGCAGACGGTGGCGGTTTAATCCTAGCAGGCGGCGCCGACACAAATAAAGTTTTCCAATGGGCAGTAAGTAATTTAAGTTGGAATAGCAGTGAAAATATCAATTTAACTGCTGGAAAATCTTACTATATTGGCGGATTTAATGTTCTTGGAACTAGTGGCGGCTCGATTGCACTGGGATCTGTAGTTACCAGTGCGCCAGGCTTAACTAGTGTAGGTACACTAAATGGTGTCAGTGTTAGTTATTTGACAATTGGCGGTACTGGAAATGAATCTAGAATAGCTTATACTAATAACAGCCAGTCTAACGGCACAATATATCTAGTTCCTAAGGGAACTGGAACAGTAGATTTTGGTAGTTTTAACTTAACCAACGTAGCAACACCGATTAGTACAACAGACGGTGCAAACAAATCTTACGTAGATACTGCAATTTCTAAAGCACCTTTAGCCTTAAGTTTAACTACAACTGGACTAACTAATGCTCAAATTGCTGGTAATTATCTAAGTAAGGTATTTCCTAGTACAGAGCATCCAGATAACACCATTGCTAGGATTGTTTGCACAGATTCGGGAACTACAACAGTTAGACAATTTCAGTTATTAGCTGGAACATGGTCGTTCCAGACTCAACTGTGATGCAAAATAGAATAAATACACTAGAATAAGGAACGGGCGAAATGTCATATACCATAAACAGATTTAATGGAACTCAAGTAGCTATAGTAGCAGATGGGACCATTGATTCTACATTAGATCTTAAGTTAATCGGCAAAAATTATGCCGGATACGGTGCAGTACAAAACGAAAATTTTGTGTATTTGCTTGAAAATTTCTCCGGATCATCGCAACCTCCTCGCCCTGTTAGCGGTCAATTATGGTTTGATAGTAGTGCAAACAAGTTAAAATTTTACGATATTAACGGTAAATTTAGAATTGCAGGCGGTGCAGAGATATCTGCAACCCAACCTACTGGATTGACACAAGGTGATTTTTGGTGGGATACAGTTAATCAGCAACTTTATTCTTATAATGGTTCAGGATTTACATTAGTTGGGCCACAAGGCGTTGCTGGTTCAGCAACAACTCAAATGCGCTCAATTAGTGTGTTAGATTCTAACGGTACATCTCATCCTATTATTGAAGCTCTTGATAACGGAAACGTAATATTCACAATTAGTTCAGATGCTGATTTTGTGCTAAACAATTCAGCTAATGCTATTACAGGATTTTCGACAATTCATCAAGGTGTTACTTTAGTCTATACTAATAATGATTCTCTTCCAGGGCAAACTACAAGTAATCATAGATTCTGGGGAACATCGACTAATTCAGACCGCCTTGGCGGATTAAGTGCAAGTAATTTTATTCAAACTGGAAATGCAGTATTTTCAAGTTTAGTTCAGTTTGGAGATGCTGGTTTTACAGTAGGTGCAACTCCAGCTAAATTAAAAATTTACAATAGTGCCGCTACTACTCCAACAATTATTAATCAAGTAGGCGATACTTTAGCTTTTGAAACAACTGTTAATGCTGTTACTAAAAATCCATTAAATTTAGTTGGATCGGACATGCTTCCAGGTGTAACATTATCTAATAATATCGGTTCTAGTACGTTACAGTGGAATAATATCTACGCTGGATATGTTTATAGTACTGCTCAGCAAGCTGATACATTGAGTGTTAGCGGAACATATAGAACTGCAAGTGTTGCTAGTGCAATTAATACTATTGCAGTTCGTGACAATTTAGGCAATTTAAATGCTACATTATTCCAAGGTACTGCTACTAGTGCTAATTACGCTGACTTAGCAGAAAAATATCTTGCAGATAAAGAATACGAGCCAGGCACTGTAATATCAGTAGGTGGCAGTGCCGAAGTACGTGCTAGCGTTTGGGGAGAAAGACCAATTGGTGTTGTTTCTACTAACCCTGCGTATATGATGAATAGCGAGCTAGTAGGTGGAACATATATTGCCCTTAAAGGTCGAGTACCATGCAAGGTTACTCAACCGGTGAATAAAGGCGATCAATTACTTGCAACTAATGGCGGCTTGGCAATATCTATTCAAAATATTGATGATACTGCTGTAACATCGCTATATCCTTTTGCTATAGCATTAGAAGACTTTGATGGTAGCACCGAAACTGGTGTTATTGAAGTTGTAGTATTATAAATAAAAGCTAATTTAAAGGTACATTATGGCAGGTCAAGGAACGTTAATTGTAGCAACAGATTATAATACAATTCAATCAAAAATTGCATTGGTACTTGGTACTGGCTCGTCGGATTACGGATATAATCAGCAAGTGTTGAGTAGCCAAGTTAATAATCTAAACACTAAAATTACAGTTACTCAATGGAATAATTTAAGAACAGATTTATTATTAGCTCGCCAGCATCAAACTGGTACAGATCAAAGTGCTAATTTAGCTTTGCCCACAACTAGTACTACTATTAAAGAAGCGGATCGTGCGGCATATAATAGTTTTGCAGATGTAATTACAACTAATAGATTAGTAGTTCCTCCTAGCAGTCAATACTCTTTAATTCCTACGGTAGCTCCAGTGGTTAGAACTAACCCTTGGGCAAGTACAATTAGTTATACATTAACTTTAAATTTTCCAGGATACACTAGTGGTTCGACTGTAGTTTCTGCTATAAACAATGCCCGAGCATTTTTTAATGCAGGCGGCAGTGTTAAATTTAGTGCTAGCTTTACTAATTACACTACTGACGGATCATTAGGCGTTAATCAATCTTGGGCAACATTGCTAACTAATATGGGTACGATTAATTTTGGTGCCCATGCAACGACTAACACTGGCTCAGGCACTCCCCAGGCTAAAGGATTTTTTGACCTTACTACTAGCGATCAATTAATTTTTACTAAATTAGTCGATCCTGCTTATACTCCTACATATAGTCCTAACCAATATGATTTGTATGCAAGATTTGGTAGTACTAATGCTCAAATTATTTTTACTCCAACATTTAGTTATACTGGCGGCGGCAATATTCATGAAGCTGCCAACGGTACATTGACTAGTAATGTAACGATATTAACACCTAGTGGTAGCAATGTTTCAGTTGCCGCTCCTACAACTGTTAGTTCAACTTTATAATACCATAACCCATTGACAAGCTAATTACTGTAGTGTATTATGTACACTACGGAGTTTATCTATGGACGAAAGAATTGAAAAAGCGTTTGAAACAGCCAACTATATGGCTACACTTTCAAATCAAAAACGAATAATACAAGAAGAATTTACACAAGAGTTAGTGTTTTATATTAACGGTAGTACTTTTCAAATTACCACAGAACTAATTTGTTATGTCAAAACATTAATTGATATAAATCGTACAATTGATGTGATATTAATCGATAGTAATAATGTGCCTGTACTAATCGATGACATACAACAGTTTTTTAACGATATTTCAAATCAGTATTTTACAGCTACTCAAAAATATTTAGAAAAATACGCCGATATTAGAGTTAAAAGAAAAATTAAGGATATTGTTGAGTTATGACACAAGGTGCAGTTCTTGTTGCTCAAAATAATTCTACAATTGACTATGTTAAATTGTCTGTATTTTCAGCTAAACGGATTAAAAAATTCTTAGATATTCCGGTCAGCATTATGACTGACAGCCGGGGGTATTTAGAATCACAATATCCTGATCATCCGTTTGATCAAATAATAGACATACCAGCAGATGGAAATTATTTCCAGCGTAGATTTAATGACGGATCGTTATCGAGTAAAATTCTTGAATGGAAAAATTTATCAAGATATCTAGTATACGATCTTACACCTTATGATACAACTCTAGTGCTAGATGTTGATTATATTATAAATTCTTCTGTATTAAAATTAGCATTACAGGAAGATTATCCTTTGCAAATTTATTCGCAAAGTATGGATATTGCAGAATGGAGAGATTCATCAGAATTTAAACGTATAAATCCTTATAGTATACCTTTCTTTTGGGCTACTGCATTTGTATTCAATAAAGGTAATATAACGGCTTCGTTCTTTGCGGTACTAAGTCATATAAAAGATAACTGGGAATATTTTAGAACACTTTATTGTGTAACTAGTCCTATGTTTAGAAATGATATAGTTTTTAGTATAGCTATACATATTATGAATGGAAAAAAATCTGGAGATTTTGCCAAAGAATTACCCGGAAAAATGATTTATGCAAAAGATACAGATATTCTTATCTCCGCTGAAGACACTACAATGAAATTTTTAGTAGAAAAAAAGGATTACTTGGGTGAATATACTTTAGCAAAAACACAAGGACTTGATATTCATGTAATGAATAAATTGAGCCTTAGCCGATACATAGACGGAGGTTCAGGTGTCTAAAGGATTTTTATTATTTGCACAAAATACTGATTCTATCGATTATGTTAAACAGGCGTATGCGCTTGCTCTCAGTATTAAAATTAGTCAGAATAGCATTAACAATGTATCCTTAGTTACTAATTCAAAAGTTCCTAAAAAATATCGTGATATATTTGATAAAATTATTCCGATTCCTTATTTTAAAATAGTGGAAAATAGTCCGTTACAAGCCGAACACAGATATCAATTATATAATGCTACCCCTTACGACGAGACGATTGTATTAGATAGCGATATGCTACTGACAGAAGACATTAGTAGTTGGTGGGATTATTGTAAAAATTACGATGTGCATTTTTGTAATCGCATTACAAATTATAAATTAGAAACAGTAGTAGATACTGTACATCGTAAAACATTTATTGCAAATCATTTGCCTAATGTATATTATGCATTACATTATTTTAAAAAATCCGATCAAGCGAGAGAATTTTATAAAGTTCTCGAATTTGTAGTTAATAATTGGGAAGCATGCTACGGAAAATTTAGTCCTACTGAATATCAAAATTGGTTAAGTATGGATGTTTCTACGGCAATTGCAATTAAGATTTCAGGGATGGAAGATAGCATAGTTAGTCTGCATAACCCAATGCAATTTACCCATATGAAAACTCCTATTCAGGGTTGGCCTATTGTTCCCGATAGTTGGCAAACTGCTGTTCCTTGTATACTAAATGATAAAGGAAATATTATAATAGGAAACATACAACAAAATAGTTTGTTTCACTACGTTGAAAAGAATTTTATCAATAATACTATATTATCTAAATTAGAGGAGTTAGCAAATGAACGAAATTGATGACGGATTAAGCCCCGAAGATTTAGCTAATATTGCAAGAATTTCATTTAAGCCAATTTACAGAATATATTTTGATTTGGAAACTGGGGAATTATTAGCGGCATCAAACGAACACAGACCTGAATATGATCATAGTATAGTAGTTCCTTACGAACAGTACGATGCATTGGTTTCAGGTGAGGAGCAATTTAAAGATTGGGCAGTTGTTAAAACTAAAAATCCTGGCAATGAATACGGAGTGGATTTAGTACAAAAAGAATTCCAAGGTCAGGCATTTAGAAATCACATGTTTGAATGGATTGTTAATCCTCCTACAAAAACTACAGAACTAGTTGTTCATTGGGATGAGTATAATAAACAATGGATCTTTATTATATCAGATTCTGCTAGAAAAAAATTTTATGATAAAAAAATAACTACAAGAGTAATTAAAATTTTTATAACACTTAAAAATGATTTAGATTTTTTAATTAGAACTATAGATATTGAATTGACATCTTTGATAGCGGATAAAGTAGTTGTGCCGTTTGACACAAATTTAGAATCTCAAATTAATAAAATATCTGTTAGTTCAAAAACTGTTTTTGATAGCTACGGATTAAAAGTATGGAAAATTAAAACAAAATGATAAAAGTTATAGATCAAGATATTATATTTTTAAGTTACGATGAACCTAATGCTGAAAAAAATTATGCAGATTTGCTAAAAAAAGTACCTTGGGCAAAACGTGTACACGGAGTTAAAGGTAGTGATGCCGCTCATAAGGCCTGTGCAAAATTATGCGAAACTGAGTATTTTGTTACAGTTGATGGTGATAATATAATTGATCCTTCATTCTTAGAAGTTGAAATTGATTTAGATGAATTAGGATTAACTAAAGATTATGTGTTTAGTTGGTGCGGTAAAGTTCATGTTAACTATCTTATGTACGGTAACGGCGGACTTAAAATGTGGACTCCAGCGTTTGTAAACAATATGCGTACACATGAAAATTCGGATCCTAACGATACAAAAGGTCTAGTTGAATTTTGTTTTGATGAAAAATATTATCAATTTAATGAAAACTATTCAGAAAGTTTTACCAATGCTAGTCCATTTCAAGCATGGCGAGCCGGCTTCAGAGAAGGCGTAAAAATGTCTTTGAATCAAGGTGCTAAGGTAGCAGATCTTAAAACAATTTGGTGGCAAAATTATGATAGATTGCTAGTGTGGTGTAACGTAGGC